>Ga0075859_121_pt1 | contig 5217 bp, 7 predicted proteins | sample RifGroF2_FD_67961 | JGI IMG/M metagenome (GOLD analysis project Ga0075859, IMG submission 67961) | Microgenomates bacterium GW2011_GWF2_46_18 | reverse complement strand
AATCTTACATATCAAGGATGAACAAAAGCAGATCGATATCGATACCCAGGGCATGAGTTTGCCGACGGCAGTTACCCATATCCGGGGAGAAAAAGGGACTGAGGTTGTTTTGACCATGTTTAGAGATGGGGAGGAAAAGTCTTTTGAAGTTAAAATTATGCGCGATGAGATTGTAGTGCCATCGGTCGAACTGGAATGGATCGAGAAGAATGGTCAGAAATATGCCCATTTACAGTTGCATCGTTATGGAGGGAGAACGGATGAACAGTGGGATGCCAAGGTGCGGGAGATTGCCAAAGCCAAAGCAGATGGAGTGATTTTGGACCTACGGAATAATCCAGGAGGTTATTTGGATGGGGCAGTGTATGTTGCCAGCGAATTTATGGAGAGTGGAGTAGTGGTTAAACAAGAGGGTAGGTATCAAAGTGAAACTTATAGTGTCGATCGACGGGGGAATTTGCTGACGGTTCCACTGGTAGTGTTGGTAAACCAAGGTTCCGCGTCGGCCAGTGAGATCACGGCCGGGGCACTACAGGATGGTAAGCGGGCAAAGATTGTCGGGGAAGTGTCATTTGGCAAGGGGACGGTACAGGAGGTGCAGGAACTAACGGATGGGAGTAGTCTCCACGTCACAATCGCCAAGTGGATTCTTCCTTCTGGGAGGTGGATCGGGAAGGAGGGGATTACCCCGGATGTGAAGGTGGAAGATGATTTGGCAACCAAGGATGTGGACGAACAGGTACAGAAGGCGATTGAGACACTTTCGAAGTAGAGTTGACAGGGGTGAGAAAATTGTCTTGTAAATTAACTTTGGAGGTTAAGGTATGTCACCGATAATAGGAAGTGAGCAGGCAGAGGTGTTTAATCATGTTTTGCGTCTTTTCGAGGAGAGAAAAGATCAAGGGGGCACAGAAGTTGAGTTGCCACGAGTTACTGCTGGAGATGATGTAAATATTGGGGAAAATGGGTATTCAAGATGGGGGGTTGATGGTAGTTTTGAGTCATGTGCTTGGACTGCCTTTGGAGAGAGAGATCTTGCGTTACTAGGATTGTTAATTACCAGTTTAAATCAATAATGAGGATGTTTTATGTGTCCTTCTCCCAATGAAATTATTAGAGATGTATTTGGTGAACAACCGCCGGTTGATCTTTGTGTTAAGGTAACTATTCCGGATGAGGGTATTTTTAAGGCTAAGACTGGACGGTTGCGGGCAGGATTTAGTGGACTGTTCTTTTTACTTATTGGGGGATATCAGCATACTCTATATAAAGGTGGTATTGGATGGAGCGATCAATTTGAAGTGGCTGGGGGTAAACCGACTCTGACAAGCATAGACGGTAAAGATGCTTCCTGGTATTTACCAAATCTTCCTAAGAAGAAATAATTTTTAGCTTGTGTTCAGGAGAGAACGGTAGGGTTGAAAAATAGTTGGTGAGTTTGGTAATATGGGGAGTGTGAAGAACAGGGGATTACAAGATTTCTTTCTTGGACTGTTGGCGGGAGTGTTTTTGGTAGCGGTATTTATCGGCGGGGCGGTGAGCGAGAAAATCTGGGGACTGCCGTTTTTACAAAAACTGGGTTCGTCTAACAACAGTACTGAGCTGATTAACCAGCGGATTGTGACCGAGGAAAATGTGGTGACAGAGGTGGCGGAGCGAGTCTCGCCGGCGGTTGTGACAGTCTCTTATAAACAAGAAACTCCGGTAATGGAGCAGTATTTTTTGGATCCGTTTGGGATGTTTCGGGGGAGCCGGCCAAGCGGGCAAGTTGAGTCGGAACAGGTTGATATCGGGAGTGGGTTTATCGTGGATAAGTCGGGGTTAGTCGTAACCAATAAGCATGTGGTGGCACAAGGCACAGCGAGTGATTATACGGTGGTCTTGAAGGATGACAGTAGCCATCAAGTCGAGAAAATTTGGCGGGATCCTTTGAATGATTTGGCGATCCTCCAGATTAATGGAGAGAGCTTGCCGGTGGTCGAACTGGGTGATAGCGACAAGATTAAGGTGGGTAATTTTGTAATTGCGATTGGGACGGCATTGGGGGAGTTTCGCCATACGGTAACTACGGGAGTGATTTCGGGACTCGGAAGGGGAATCACAGCAGGAGACGGCTTGAGTATGAGCGAGAAATTGGATAACGTGATCCAGACGGATGCGGCAATTAATCCAGGTAATTCTGGGGGGCCACTCCTAAATTCGGCGGGGCAGGTGATTGGGGTCAATGTCGCGGTATCGCAGAGTGCTAATAACGTGGGGTTTGCTTTGCCGATAAATACAGTCAAGGAGAGTTTGAATAACTTTAATACCACGGGCAAGTTCGAGCGACCCATGTTGGGGGTGCGCTACCAATTGCTCTCAAAAGAGCAGGGGATCTTGAATAATGTGCCGGCCGGAGCTTATGTCGTGGAGGTAGTGGCCGGGTCTTCGGCGGAGGTGGGAGGGATAAAGAAGGGGGATATTATCACTAAGTTTGATGGGCAGGAGGTGGCAGAAGTGGAGAATGGATTGGTTGAACTACTATCCGGCAAGAAAATCGGTGACCGGGTGGAAGTCGAACTATATCGGGACAAAGAAACTAAAAAGGTCGAGATAGTTTTGCAGGGAGAGTGAGTTAAAGAGAAGTGAGATTTTGATTAAGGGCTTTGATCAGGTCGGTGAGGTTGCCTTCGAGGATACTTTCGAGATTGTGGAAGGAGACGCCGATCCGGTGATCAGTCACGCGGTTTTGGGGGTAGTTGTAGGTGCGGATTTTCTCGGCGCGCATGCCGCGGCCAACCGCAGATTTTCTCTGGGTATCGAGTTTGGCAAGCCTAGCTTCTTCCTGGCGTTCCCAGAGTTGGCTACGAAGATAGTCCAGACAAATCTGACGATTACGCTCCTGATAGCGTTCTTGGGTGGAGACGACGGTAATCCCGGTGGGTTTGTGAATTAAGCGGACAGCGGTACTGACCTTGTTGACGTTTTGGCCGCCGTGGCCGCCGGCACGGAAAAACTGCCATTCCAGGTCTTCGTCCCGCACGGTTATTTTTTGCGGATCGACTTTGGGGAGGACGGCGATACTGGCGGTACTAGTATGGATTCTACCCTGGGCTTCGGTCTTGGGCACACGTTGGACCCGGTGAACACCACTTTCCCACTTAAAGAGGCCATAGGCGCCCTGGGGGAGGGTAGAATCGTGGGGGTGGCCAGTAAAGAGATAGGTATTTTCGTCCAAAAGTTCGTATTTGAGTCCAAGTAGCTCGGCAAAACGAGAGTACATACGAAAAAGGTCGTTAGCCCAGATTTTGGCTTCTTCCCCACCGGCACCGGGACGAAACTCGATAATCGCGGGACGTTTGTCTTCGGCCGTGTCAGCGCTGGTTTCTAGGGAGGAGAGTTCGGCTAATTTGGCTTCGCGTAAGTGGGTGAGGCGAGCGTGCTCTTCTGTCGCATAAGCGCTCATCTGGGGGTCGCGCATGAGTTCGGTGGTTTCGGCGAGTTGGGCATCGAGCGAAAGAATGGCTTTGGCTAAAACTGCGCTAGGCTCTAGATTGGCCAGGGATTCACCGATTTCGGCGAGATTATTGACTTGGCTTGGATCCCCAGAGGCTTGGACCAGGGCATCATAATCACTCGCAATTTTTACGTAATCCATGAGGATAGTATAAATCTATTTGGCTTGGGAAGCACGGAGTTCGGAAAGGGTTTGGGGTCCGGTAGAAGCTTTGCGGTCTTTCTTTTTCTTTTTGCCGGTGGCACTGGCTAATTTAGCCTGGTATCGTTGGACGCGGCCGACTTTGTCGACAAATCTCTGCTCACCAGTGAAGAAGGGGTGGCATTTGCTACAGATATCAGTCGTAATACTGTCTTTGGTACTGCCGGTTGTAAAACTGGCACCACAACTACAAGTGACCGTGATCTGGTGGTATACGGGATGCAGGTTAGCTTTCATGGGGTGTATTGTACCAGCTGGTAAAATATTGGTAAAGGGGAAGGTATATGACACCATCATTAAATGAGTTTGGGGTAGTTAGCGGAGTTGATTCAAATGGAGAGCCACAGGTGGAAGCACCTTCGGGACTGGAGTTGCGATTGAATAAAGAGGGAATGGAATGGGTAAATTTATTCATAAATTTGTTTCTAGAAGGGAAGTATCCAAGCATTAAATTGGGAGCGCTGGCGAAAATAGTAGGTTTGACAGATAGGGGGTATCTAATTGAAGTTAGCGGGGTAAAGTTGGCGGTTAGCGGTGAGGATAATTATTTTTGGTGAGTTTTTTGTTCGGCGCGGAGTACCCCATAGCTGATCACGAGAATGGCGAGAGCCACAAGCCAAGAAGGCTTTTCGCCTAAGAGTAAGAAACTAGCGGGAATGGCGACCACTCCTTGGAGGTAGGTAAAGACACTGGCTTCGGAAGCCTCAATTTTGTCTTGTCCATAAAGGTAAAGGGCGAGGGCGATTATGGAGCCAAAAATGGCCATGTAAAGAACGGGAATGAGCAGAGAGAGATTGGAAGTTAGGAGTGAGATGGGAGGGAGAGCATGAGAAAAGATGAGATATCCGGCAAAGCTAACCAAACCAATCCAGTAGGAAAAGGCAGTCACAAAAAGTTTGGAGAGACCGCGGTAAAGTTTTTTGGCATAGAGCAAGTAACCTGCCCAGATTAGGTTTTGGAGAATGATGAGAAAATTGCCAGTTAAACCGGAGAAATTGAGGGTGTGATTACCCAGAAAAAGCGGTTCGAGAGCCAGAATGGCTGTCCCGAACATAGCCAGGGCAAAACCCTGCCACTCTCTGCCAGTCTGGCGTTCGTGGAGGAACCAGATACCGCCAAGGATGGTAAAGAGGGGAGAGGTGGCTCCCAACAGGGAGGCTTCGAGACCGCTAGTTTTTTCGAGGCCAGTATAGAGAATAGCCAGAAGGATAGGGGTGCCGATGAACTCGAGCAAAAGAATTTTGCCGAATTTGTTTAAAGAGAGACGGGGAAATTTGAGGAAGGGTAGGAATAGGAGAGTAAGGGGAGCGGCGATCAGGTAACGAAAGTAGAGAAATTGAGTGGGAGTGACAAAGGAGAGCGCGGGCTTGACGATCGGAAGAGCCAATCCCCAAAGGAGAGTGTTAATCAGAAGGGCAATATAGGCAAGTTTGCGGGCAGTAGTCACAGAGATAACTATCGCAGTTTAGCAATCACTTCGTCAAGAGGGAGAGTGGTTTGGGTTCGTTCGGCGAGATTTT
>Ga0075859_124_pt1 | contig 6190 bp, 9 predicted proteins | sample RifGroF2_FD_67961 | JGI IMG/M metagenome (GOLD analysis project Ga0075859, IMG submission 67961) | Microgenomates bacterium GW2011_GWF2_46_18 | reverse complement strand
CGAGGTGATTCGTGGTTAAACAGAATCCCGGAGACAGCGAATAAATTGTAGCTTTCTCGGTAATTAACAGTGATCCAGTGACCGTAGACTTTGGCCACACCATAGGGGGAGCGAGGGTAGAAGGGTGTTAACTCGGTTTGCGGAACTTCGATGACTTTGCCAAACATCTCGCTACTACTGGCTTGGTAGAATTTGGCATCAGGTTTGCTCATACGCATGGCGTCGAGCATGCGGGTAACACCCAGGCCGGTACTTTCGCCGGTAAACATGGGCTGTTCCCAACTAGCTTTAACAAAAGATTGAGCGGCAAGATTATATATCTCATCGGGCTGAGATTCTTGGATAGCTTGGTATAGAGAATACTGGTCCAAAAGATCTCCCGACAGTAAATGAATTTTGTCAACAATACTGGCGATACGAGAGTGATTGGGAGTGCTAGTCCGGCGGGTTAAGCCAAAGACTTCGTAACCTTTGGCAAGGAGCAGTTCGGCTAAGTAGCTGCCGTCTTGACCTGTAATACCGGTGATAAGTGCGCGTTTGGCTGACATAATTAACCTTTCTGTTGGCGATAAAAATCTAGTATATCGGAAATTGTGCGCTCTAGCGAGATTACCGGGAAATAACCGGTAGGAACATCGGCTGAGCGAACCAAGTCTTTTTTCACTTTAATTTCTACTTTCGCTTGCGAAAGTGATTGGAAAATATCGATAACCTGAGAGACTTTGTATCCTTTGCCGCTACCAATATTGTAAGCTTCTCCAGCTAGGCATGATTCGGCGGCCAAGACATATGCACGGACCATATCGCGGACGTCGGAGAAGTCGCGAATCGAGTCGAGGTTGCCGATTTCAATTGTGGGAGCGAGCTGACCTTTTTCGATCGCGGCAAATTGCTGAGCTAGGCGGGGAATGAGAAAATCAGTCGTTTGGCCAATCCCGGTATGGTTAAAGGGACGTAAGGCAATCACATCGGATCCATAAGTGAGATGATACTCAAGCCCGAGCATTTCTTGGTTGATTTTGGAGACGGAGTAAGGATTGAGGGGGCGGAAAGGGGTTGATTCGGTCAAGGGGCGAGAAGAATCTAGAACCGCGCCATAAACGTTGGCAGAGCAAATATTAATAATCCTGGCTTTGGGAACAATTAAGCGAGCGGCTTCGAAAAGATTAAAAGAGAGATTGGTATTGGTGTTAATAACTTTAATGGCATTGGCAAAACTATTCCCGACAACCGAGAGCGCAGCCAAATGGTAGATAATGTCGGGTTGAACGGTTTGGAGATGAGACTCTGCCACGGCAAAATCAGTCAGATCACCCTCAAGAATATGATTCTGGGGAAGAAGACTGCTAATATCGCTGGTGGATTTGTAGACGGCGCCGTAGATTTCGTTGTCGGTTTTTTTTTGGAGCTGCCGGATTAGGTAGGTGCCCACAAAACCACCGGCTCCGGTAATAAGAATTTTCATCGCCCGACTCCTTGGTATTTGAGCCCGGCTGCGGACACAGCGGCGGGATCATACTGATTACGCGTATCGATAAAATATTTTGGTGTTTTCATCACGCTCGCTAGTTTGGTGAGATCCAACTTAAGATATTCATCCCATTCGACCAAAAGCATGACCACATGGGAACCTGTAGCGGCTTGGTAGGGGTCAAGAGTATCGGCAGGCACTTGGGGATCGGCAGTTTTTACTAAAGCTTGGTGAGCACGCAACCAGGAGATAACATATTCGGCGGGAGCTTCGCGGGTGTCGTTGGTATTTTTCTTAAATGACAATCCTAGAATGGCAACAGTTTTGCCGGCAAAACCACCAACTAACTGATCATACTTGGCCATTAATTTGGGAATGCGAGTTGAGTTGAGCAGATCAATTTTGATAAAGAGCGAGTCAGACTCGCCCACATGTTGAGCGTAGGCGGCGATTTCTTTGACATCCTTGGGAAAGCAGGAGCCCCCATACCCAAGTCCGGGATACCAGTAGTGTGAGCCGATACGACGATCCGCTCCCATTCCCCGAATAACTTCTTCGACATCAGCGTCGTTTTGTTCGCATAAATCGGCAATTTGGTTAATGAAAGTGATGCGAGTGGCTAGATAGTTGTTACTGGCGTATTTGCACATTTGAGCACTCGCGGGTTTCATGACGATAAAGTTTTGGGTGAGCGGTTCATGCAGTTTAGTCAGTGTTTCTTTCGCGTGACCTAATTCGACTCCGAGGATGATGCGATCGGGATGAAGAGTATCCTCAACAGCAGTCCCTTCTTTGAGAAATTCGGGGACAGAGGCAACCTCGAAGGAAACTTTGGTTTTGGCACCGATAAGCTCTTTGACTTTGTCGTTGGTGCCTGGGGGAACCGTGCTTTTGATAACAACAATGGCGCCGTCGATTAAATGAGGGGCCAGAGCCTCTACTGAGGCAAAGACGTATTGCAGGTCAGCTTGACCGTCGGGAGCGGAGGGAGTACCCACCATGATGAAAATGACTTCGGCTGAGCTTATGGCTTCGGCATAGCTGGTAGTAAAAGTGAGATTGCCGGTCTTTTGAGTTTCGACTAACAGTTCGGAAAGACCGGGCTCGAAAAAGGGCACAATCCCTTGCTTTAATTTTGCAATTTTCCCTTCATCGATATCCAGACCGACAACAGTATTACCCAGCTTGGCAAAAACAGCGGCCGTCACGACCCCAACAAAACCAGTTCCAATACAGGCTAACCTCATGTAGCAATGATATCACATGAAGAGGAATTAGGAATTAGAAAATAGGAAATAGGAAATAGGAACTGGGAATTAGGGGAGGATTAATTTGGTGATAATAGCGGCAAAATCGGGATTTTTCTGGATTTTGGCCAGACCGTCCTTGAGGGTAAACCAGCCGGCACTGTGGTATTCGGACCGGAGGAAGTCAAAATGCTGGACGGGAAGGTGAACCAAGTGCCAAATGTCGTAGTGAGCTAGACAACCGGAGCCGGGACGATTGATGGGTTTAACTGAGAGATCCCAAGGTTCGAGTAGGTCGGGAGTAATATCGATCCCTAATTCTTCTTTCATTTCGCGGATGGAAGCTTGCGAGGGAGTTTCACCCGGCTCGATGTGACCGCCAGGAGAGATCCAATCATCGGCTTTGATGTGGTGACCTAGGTAGATTTGGTCTTGCAGATGATCGTAGGGGAGAAAAAAGGTGCAGTAATGGGCGGGGTTCCCCTCCCCTTTGGTATGAGTGGACTGGGAAGATTTTAGTTCTTTAAATTGTCGAATTGTCGAGGGATCAACCCTCGTAAGCTGGTAGATTTTTTCGATTTCGTCCCAAGCTGGTTGATACATATTAAAATGGATTATTTTTTGTAGGTGCCGGTTTTGAGATCGAAATTCTCGGGGAAGCGGCCAGTGGCTAAATCAAAGGCTTTGATAGAATTAATAAATTTTTGTCTTAGCTCGGGGAGTTCATTGGGTTGGCTGTGAAGAATGAGATTTCGAAGATTGATAATACTTCCTTGAGCTCGTTCTAAATCAAGGGGGTGAATAACCCCCTGGCTACCTAATTTCCGATAAAGTGTATCAATTGCCTGAGCTTTTTGGGTGAGAACAGAATCCGTGAACATGGAAAGATCGATTGGAGTGTTTGAAAAATCTGACTGAGCGGCCTTAAACTTTTTTTCTACTTCTAACTGGTCAGTCATATTTACCTTTACTAGTAATCAAATCATAACATGCACAATGATGTACTTAGCGAAAAATTTTGGCGAGAACGTCGAGCAATGCTTGTGGACCTTCAGTTTTTTCCACATTATAGTCAGCTCCCTTCACAGATCCGTCACTCGCAGTTCCAATTACAACTACTCCAGGAGATTTTTTGTGGATTTTAGCGGTAATTAGTGCACCCTCCCGATTGTCTGTCTCTCCAGTGGTTAAGTTGCCGTCAACTAATGCAGCGATTACTCCCAAATTGTTTAGTTGTGCAGCAACTTTCATTGATTCATTCATATCCCTTTCACATACCGCAATTTGATAACCTTCACCAGTCAGTATGTTCCCCAACGACCTAATTATTGGTTCATAATCTTCAAACAAGGCTAATACCTTCGCTTTTTCACTCATATAGGATATATTTTAGCACTGCTTGCAAGGCAGATAAGTAGATTATGTCGCAGAACGTCTGTGTATATCTATCCCACGAGTCGACAGGCGGTCGAGAGCGTGCAATTACCTCTTGCGTACAGAGAAAACTATTAGCGCCCTATGGCTTTAAAAAGGTCATCTCAATGTCGAGGCCACCATACTCAAGTCCGCCGAGCCGGTGTCGATCAGAAACGAGAATGGGGTTGAGTGCGGTAATGACCGCGATATGTGAAACACTTCCGTTGTATAAATGAACTAAGTTGCCGGGTATAGCGTGAGGAGTGGGTAAACATCTATTTTTTAGTTGTCTAATTTCGGAATCGTCGAGTGGTCGCTCTTCGGCTAATAATCCAGCCAAATAGAAAGCCCTACTATAGCAATCCAATTGTGATGAGTCGGATGTGACAGACTGAGAGTGAACTTTTTCTGAAATTACCATAGTGTCTTTATGGAACTATGGGGCGGAGACTGGGGGAGCAATGTCAGATTCTGGTTTAGTCATGTCTATGATTATGCCCATAAGTCCTTCGGGTCTGCAAGATGACATTTGTCGAACAATTGTCTCATCACTCATAAATACCTCAAGTAATATACTGTGGCTATCTATTGTTATATTGTATCCCAAGTTGTCTAGTACGGGTCGAGCGACTACAAGGAACCGCATATATTTACTCCTTAATTCAGTTCGCGCGCGCTTTTACATGTACCCTGTTTCCTTTGTAGCTCAGTGTAGAGGGGATAGGGGTGAATACACTGAACTGACATATTCCTGAATTTTGACAAGATATGGGATAATTGTCTTATGATAAAAGATGCGTACCCTGTGTTGTCGAGCGGTGTTATAAGAGAAACGTTTAGGACGGATGAGGAGGCGACACGACATGCCTTGACAATATTAAAATTAATTGAGAACGGGGAGATATATTTTGCACCTGGGGCTGTTGTTCATGGCATGATGGTTGAAGGCTTAGAAGTCTTCGGAAGTGATGTAGGATATCCAGGAAAACTAATGCGACGAGCTAATGGAGAGCGAGGGTTAATGATGAAACTAGGTGGTAGTAGCTTAACGGGATTTCGTTATATCGCCGAGGAGGAACAAAATGTAGAGCAACAAATGGATGAGATGTTGAGAGAATTACGTTGGATGATGGTGCAGGTAAGGTGATGTAGTCGAAAATTGAGAGATAGTAATCCCGAGCAAAATTTGTTTATTCCTATTGGGCGAAAGGCAGAGGGGAACTAAAGCGGTGAATGCCTGAAGCCCAATGTCAACTAAACTATACCTCTAGAGATTATCGATATATGTCGCTTGGGTCTTCTACTCTGTTTCTCTCGTCGATTGTTAGAATTTGGGCATGCTCATCCATTAAAGTAGTGAGTGCCTTGTAAGAGGTGAGAGCAATTACTAATGGAACTGCAATGGCAAGACCAATTTCCTTCAAGTTGGATGCTACGCTGAGTTGATAGATTTCATAACATAAAGATCCTGGCACAAAAATCACTGAACCTACTAGAGCTAGTCCGCCGAGCAATCTATTTTCGTCATATCTTTCTTGAAGACTCATATAATTATATTATCACACGAATCAACAAATTTTTCGATGCGAAGCGGAGAAAAACTCCATATTCCCCTCTAAAAAAACAAATTTGCTCCAAAACTACACAACCCTCATAGGATTGAAAAAATATTTGGAAAAACGGAATGAAAATAGCACAAAAATGTATGTTGTAGAACGTAAAGTCTAGGCGATGATTATTATAGGGATAATTTTATCATGGGCTGGCTATCCTAGCGGAATAGGTTCGCCTATTGTGTAGTTGTCGCATATCTTTTTGTTCGTGAGATAATAATGGTATGAGAATCGATATCATTACTCTCTTCCCTGAGTTTTTTGAGGGATTAAAGACACATAGCGTGATTGGAAGAGCGGTGGGGAACGGCACCATTGAGGTTGTCACCCATAACCTGCGCGATTATAGTACTGACAAATACAAAACGGTGGATGACCGGCCATATGGAGGAGGACCAGGAATGGTACTCAAAGTCGATGTACTCCACCGAGCGTTAATAGAC
>Ga0075859_119_pt1 | contig 9077 bp, 9 predicted proteins | sample RifGroF2_FD_67961 | JGI IMG/M metagenome (GOLD analysis project Ga0075859, IMG submission 67961) | Microgenomates bacterium GW2011_GWF2_46_18 | reverse complement strand
AATCAAAATGGATAACGGGACAACCAAAAAGTTCCAGGCATACCGGTCGGAGCACAATAATAGTAAAGGTCCATACAAAGGCGGGATCCGCTACCACCCGGGAGTAAGTGAAAGTGAAGTCAAGGCTTTGTCGATGTGGATGACGTGGAAGTGTAGTGTGGCATCGCTTCCATATGGAGGTGGCAAGGGGGGAATTGTAGTGGATCCAACCAAGCTGTCCAAGAGTGAACTGGAACGATTGTCACGGGCATATGGCAAGTGGGCAGTAGCCTTTGCCGGACCCTGGACGGATGTACCGGCCCCGGATGTGAATACCGATGGGCAGATCATGGCATGGATGGTGGATGAAATCGAGAAAAGTAAGACCGCCAAAGAGCGGATGATGGTGAACTGGAAGGCTACCTTTACCGGTAAACCCATTGCGATCGGAGGGAGCCAGGGGAGAGAAGAGGCGACAGGAATGGGAGGGTTTTACACGCTAGAGAATCTGGTTGCCAAACTGGGAAAGAAAAAGAAAGACGTGACTGTGGCGGTACAGGGCATGGGGAATGTGGGTTTTTGGTTCGCCAAACTGGCAAGCGAAGCGGGGTATAGAATTGTCGCGATCTCGGATTCGCGGGGAGGAGTATACCGGAAAGAGGGATTGGATATTCCCGCGGCGTTAGCCTTTAAAAAGAAGAATGGAGTGGTTCAGGGAATGCCGGGAACTAAGAAAATCAGCAATGAGGAGTTGTTACTTCTGCCGGTCACGGTACTGGTACCAGCGGCTTTGGAAAATGTGATTACGGGGGAGGTGGCACAAGCATTGCAAGCCCAAGCGATTGTCGAGATGGCCAACGGACCGGTCACTCCGGAAGCGGATGCCGTATTAAGTAAACGAGGGATCTTGTCAGTGCCGGATGTCCTTTCCAATTCGGGCGGCGTTACCGTCTCATATTTTGAGTGGGTGCAAAACTTGCACGGAGCCGTGTGGGAGAAAGAGGAGGTCCTAGCCAAACTCAAATTTGTAATGGACCGAGCATTTAGAGAAATGTGGGAGAAGTATACGAGTCTCAAGGTCAATCTACGGATGGCGGCCTACGCCAACGCAGTAGCCAGAGTGGTTGAAGCCATGAAACTGATGGGGGTGTAACGGGTCTAGTTCTTTCTCCCAGGTGCTAAAATATAGAGATGAGTGATATCGACGAGCTAATTAAACTCGTAATCAAGTTTAGAGATGACCGTGATTGGAAGCAGTTTCATAACCCTAAAGATATGGCAATTTCACTCTCACTTGAAGCGAGTGAACTACTAGAACATTTTCAATGGAAGAAATCTGATGAGATGGTAACGTATTTAAAAACACACAAAAATGAAGTGTCAAACGAATTGGCAGACGTTTTTATTTGGGTACTAACTATTTCACATGATTTAAATATCGACTTGATAAAGTCTGTAAAAGAAAAAGTAAAATTGAATGCTAAAAAATATCCTGTCAAAAAATCCAAAGGTAAGCATAGTAAATACACTGACTTTAAATAACTTATGATAATTTACCAAAAAACTAAAGACGAATTTCTCAATGATGTTCTTGATGGATGTATAGATACTCAAATACTTACTTCAGTAGTGCGTGAAGTTGGTCATTCAGTAGGTAGAAGCGAACAATCCTCGTGGAGAGAGTCACTTAATTACATGAGAAATGTGCTGAGTGATAATGAGATACCACGTGACGCCGGAGTTGCAATTGAATACCATATTCCCCAGACTACTAAACGAATAGACTTTATCCTAACAGGTAAGAATGATTCTATGGTTAGTTCTGCAATAGTGGTTGAACTAAAACAATGGAGCGAGGGTATTTCTAAAACAGAGAAGGATGGTGTAGTAAAAACAGCATTTTACGGGGAGGTTAGTCATCCTTCATACCAAGCTTGGTCATATGTAACACTATTAGAAGATTACAACACTGGTATTCAAGACACTAAAGCAATCTTAAAACCATGTGCATATCTGCATAACTACCAGCAAGATGGGGTATTAGATGATCCTTTTTATAAAAGATATATAGAATTAGCCCCCGTATTTTTTAAATCAGACGCAAAACTACTTAGATCATTCATTAAGAAATATGTACACTACGGAGATAAAGGCGAGTTACTCTATACAGTTGAAAAAGGTGAAATACGACCATCAAAATCACTAGCCGATAGCCTTTTATCTATGTTACGGGGTAATCGTGAGTTTATTTTAATTGATGATCAAAAAGTAGTTTTCGAAACAGCTCTCACGGAAGTTGTCAATGCTAACAAGGGTAAAAAATCAGTCGTGATTGTAGAAGGTGGACCGGGAACAGGGAAGTCTGTTGTTGCAATAAACTTGCTTAGCGAACTCACAAGCCGAGGTAAAAATGTTCGATATGTTACACGCAACTCTGCACCACGAAAAGTTTACCAATATATGCTTACTGGGACTTTCACTCAACAGCGTATTACAAACCTTTTCTCATCATCAGGTAGCTTTGTAGATGCGACAAAAGATATATTCGATGGGTTGATTGTCGATGAGGCACACCGACTGAATGAAAAATCAGGGATGTTTAGTAATTTAGGGGAAAATCAAATTAAGGAGATTATCCAGGCTTCTAAAAGTAGTATTTTTTTTGTAGATGATGACCAACGAGTAACATTAAAAGATATTGGAAATAAAAACTCAATCATGCTTTGGGCAAAATCATTGGGTGCTAAAGTAACCGTAATGTCACTGGCTTCACAATTTAGATGTAATGGTTCTGATGGATATTTAGCATGGTTAGACAACATTCTACAAATTAAACAAACAGCAAATGAGACGCTAGATGATATTAATTATGACTTTCAAGTTTATGATAATCCAAACGGCCTGCACAAAATGATTATGGATAAAAATAGATCTAACAATAAATCTAGACTCGTGGCTGGATATTGTTGGAAGTGGGTAAGCAAAAAAGATCCTAGAATAAAGGATATTGTAATTGGTGATTATGAGGCTACGTGGAATTTAGATAAGCATGGTCAGGCATGGATTGTACATCCTGATTCTGTGTCTGAGGTTGGATGTATTCATACATGTCAAGGTCTAGAGTTAGATTATGTTGGGGTGATTATTGGACCAGATCTAATCGTTCGAAACGGTAAAGTCGTGACTGATGCATCCAAAAGAGCTAGTACAGATCAATCGCTCAAAGGTCTTAAGGCGATATTAAAAAATAATCCGGATAAAGCAATGTTAATAGCCGATTCTATTATCAAGAATACTTATCGTACCTTAATGACTAGAGGCATGAAAGGATGTTATGTCTATAGTACAGATCCGGAAACCCAAGAATATTTTAAAAACAAACTTAGTAATAATAATCAGGAAGATGCACAATATAGTAACATCCCTACGGGAGAATCAATTAATATTGATTAAAAATAGTGGTAAATAATGTATTAGCTAATAGCACGAATAGCACGAAAAATAGTGGTCATAGAAAGAGATTAAAAGAAAGATTTTTTGCTTCTGGTCTAGATGGGTTTTTGGATTACGAGATAGTAGAGCTCCTTCTAACGCTTGGTACGCCAAGGCGAGACTGCAAAAGTCAAGCAAAGGCTGCTATAGCTAAATTTAAGGGATTGACTGGAGTACTATCAGCCAGCGCCGAGGAGTTAGGGCAAGTTAAGGGAATAGGCTCATCAAACTCTATAGGTATTCAAATATTTAACGCTCTTTTGAAGAGATATCACAGAGAAATAATTAACTCTGAAACAATATTTAATTCTCCTCAAAGTATTTTTGATTACCTTAGAGTAAAAATTGGTAATGAAAAGAAGGAGCATTTTGTTCTGCTATTTTTGAATACTAAAAACAAGCTTATATTATCAGAAGTATCTATTGGAACTTTAAACGCCAGCCTTGTTCATCCAAGAGAGGTTTTTAATCAAGCGGTGCTCTCTCATGCTTCTCACGTTATTGTAGCTCACAATCATCCTTCGGGAGATCCTAAACCATCGGATCAAGATATAGAGACTACGCACAGGCTTGTCGAAGCAGGGAAAATACTCGGAATTTCAGTATTGGATCACATGATAATTACACCAGATAAATATTTTAGTTTAAGAGCACAAATGTTAATGTAATGGACGTGACATGAATCAATTATTGTTTGGCATGGTAAATAATTGTCAGGCAGGCAGTGGACTTACCCCTGTCTTAATTAATACATCTACATTGGTTATGAACAAGTAGGAAAATACTATGGTATCTGTCGCCCGGATTGTTGCTTATCCTAGCTTTGATAATTGGGATCAGGTTCTTCATTCCGCCCGCGATAGGAATGTACGATGTATGGAGTTGTCGAATGATCAGTTTATGAAGGATCTGGTGGTGGTGCGTAGTATTGCACACAGACATTTTTTTAAACCTACAAACTTTGATTTGATTCACTGGTGGCTGAACGGGGTTGCTCAATTCGATGGTTCTGAGTTACAGAAAAATATTCATTATGGGTTTGTCCATGAGATACATAGGCTTGCAATTCAAATTGAGGAGCTGAATAAATTACCAGGCAGTAGAAGGCTTATTCGTGCGGGGATATTTAGTCATTTTGGACTCTACACTCAGTTTCAGGTTGTTATCTGGCTTAGCAAAAACCTTAAAATAATTGACCAAGAGAAGTTTACCAGTGGAGTTGACGGCAAGAAAGTAGATATTGATATTATGACTGAGGTTAATGGTAAAGCTGTTAGCATCCAAGTGAAAGATGTACGGGAAGAAGCACGGCAGAGTAGGCAAGAAGAAGCGATTATGGTAATTGATTCTGTATTGTCGGACCGTGCACGCAGGTTAAATTTGGACTGCACACTATGGCTCAAGGTTTTTAACGGAGTTCCTCCAGACGGTATCTCTCAAAAATATTGGGAACAGTTTGCCTTAGGGATGGACTATAAAGAGGGTACCCACACAATAACATTCCCCGCCTTTCAAGGTAAAAACTACGAACCAGTAAAGATAAGAATGAAGTTTGCCTATCGTTCGTTTAGTGGAACTTTCCAACGCTCTGCTCGTGGTTTCGATAACACTAAGCGGTTGGAATATGAATTTAATAAATTTAATGACTCGATAGTTAGTAAGGACGGGATGGCGTATTTGCTAGTTGTTATCTCAGGGGATAAGTATGATTGGCTTGAAATGAGTAGGGGAATAGCCAATGAAAAAAGCGGTATAGTTGTTTTGGATATAGCGGGGAATGAAACGGTGCAACGATCACTATTTATATTCCCGACAAAGGATATGGATATCGGCGGGACTCTAGAAACTCTAGTGCCTGAGTGGGTAGAGATTTAGTACTTAAATGCGTTCCGTATTTGTTCTGGCACAGGGAGGTGATAGTGGTCCTACAACAGGACACAAGGTGAGGAAAAGAAGCTAATCCAGGATATAATCGACAGAGAATATACTAATCAATCGACCTGGGCTAAGCTAGTCAAAACTTGAGATGGATGGGAGTGTGATAGAATTCGGGGTGTGCAGTTGCTTTGGTTAGTACTGTTTTTGAATTTGTTTATGTTTCAGCCGGTGGGGAGCTTTGGAGTGGGGTTGATGTTGTTGGGGTGGTGGGGATGGACGGTGATGACCTATCGCAAGAGTGGACAGCCAATTGGAGTTGTGGGATGGATGAGTGGATTGGTAACCGGGCTGATAGTTATTTTGATGCAATTAGTGAATGCGAGCGAAAAGTTGGAGATTTTGATCTTACTTTTTGGTGTGACCTGGGTGATTGCAACCTATGATTATGTGAAGGGTGCGGGTATTGGGGGATTATTGGAATTGATCTTGACCCCCACTTGGATGGCATGGGAATACCTGCGGGGAGTCAGGCGAGTCATTGGGTCTTTTTGGAATGGAGAATGGGCGAAGAGTCAGACTGCCCGCTTGGATCAAATCAGTATTAACAGGTGGAATAATTGGATTACCGGTGGTGGCTTTGCTAGTTTCACTCTTGTCTCACGCAGACCCCATCTTTGCTAACTTTATCAAAAATATGGTATCCGAGGAGTTTTTGCGGCAGCTGCCAATGAGGTTAATATTGAGTGCGATGATTTTGATCGCGATGTTGCCATTACTCAAGTTGGCGTGGCGAGGATACCGGTCACCGCTCGGCTTTTTGACCCGCGGGTGGAATCGCGAGATGAGCGTAGTTTTGGCGATGGTGGTGGTTGTGCTGGGTAGTTTTTTGATCATCCAGTGGCCGTATGTGTTTGTAACAGTGGCTAAAGAGACCGATTTGTCGAAGTATGGAGTTGCGACCTATTCGGATTACGTCAAAAAAGGCTTTGGCGACCTGCTGCAGGTGGCGGCATTGGTATGGGGAGTGGCGTGGGCGGCGTTACTGGTGGGGAAAAGTAAGGATGGGCAGGGAGCTAAATGGTTAATCAAATTACAAACCATTTTGGGATTAGAGTTTGCCGTGTTTGTGGTCTCGATTTTCCGCCGGGTGTGGCTGTACCAAAGTTTGCATGGCCTAACCTTGGCTAGGTTGTATGGTCTGGTTGCTTTGATTTGGCTAGTAGGGATGATGGTGACGATGATTATGCGATATATAAAGCCGAAACTTTGCTGGGTACGGTATGAAATATTATGGACTGCACTGGTGGTGCTGGGCACTGTCACGCTCAATTTGGAGCGAGTGGTGGTTGCTGACCCGCCCACGGTGAATGGCCGAACTGATTACGTCTATTTGGCCAGGATGTCGGAGGATGGGTACACTGGGTGGACAAAAGCTTTTGATCACACGCAGAGCGAGCTAAAACGAATTGTTGATGCCAAGTTACCGGGGATCGGGGTCGATAACCGGAGGGAGATTTATTATGGCAGTTTGGTGCTGCAAGAGCTCGTAGAAAAATATTATCGTTTGATTTTGAAATACGGGAGTGAGAAAGAGATTAAAGATTATATGGGGGAAATTTTGGATTGGGAGGAGAAGATGCTCAAGCAGTACCCGGAGCTCGCAACCTCGCGGGTGTCGGGTGGACGGGAACAGGTGCAGCGTGAGTTGGACGAAGCGAGAAAAGTGCTGGCCGGGGATGAATGGAGGACAGTAGGGCTGGTGGTACATAGTGGATCACGAGTTACGCGAGTGGATACCTATATGTTTGAGGGTTATGATAGTGGGTTTTTTGGTCTGCAGACTACGAGAGCTGGAAAGATAAAGGATATTAGTGAGTGGGGGAAGCTACTTAATTCAAGTTATCGAGAACGAGTAACATACAAACAAATGAGTAGCGAAATGCCGATTGGGCGGGTTTTGCATGCGATCGAAGATTATTGGGTGCTGCGACTACAGATTCTGAAGCAGCCGGATACTGAGCGGATGGTAGAGGTGGATATTTCGTTTGCGAGTCCGGGGTTGAGGTAGAATAGTTACATGAGTTTATCTGTCGGGATTGTCGGATTACCAAATGTGGGGAAGAGTACCCTGTTTAATGCACTGCTATCTAAACAACAGGCTTTTGCGGCGAACTATCCGTTTGCGACGATTGAACCTAATGTGGGGATAGTCCCCGTGCCGGACGAGCGCTTGGCCAAATTGGCGCCAATTGTCCATACAGAGAAACTGGTACCGGCGACGGTAACATTTTTGGATATAGCAGGGTTGGTCAAAGGAGCGTCAACGGGAGAAGGACTGGGGAATAAATTTCTGAGTCATATCCGTGAGGTATCGGTAGTCTTGCAAGTCATCCGAGGGTTTACCGATAGTAACGTGATTCAGACAGGAAGCGGAGATTTGGTTGAGGACTATTTGACGATTGAGACGGAACTGCAGTTGGCTGACTTGGCTACGCTCGAGAAGCAAAATCCGCCTAAAGCTGCGAATTCTGGCGGACAAGCGAACTTCGATAAAATCAGGTGGGAGGCAGTGACCAAACTGAAAGCGGGGTTGGAGGCGGGCAAATCAGCGAGGCAGGTTGAACTGACTGAGGAAGAGACAGAGGCGGCGAAAGAACTGTTTTTGCTGACGAGTAAGCCACAGATGTTTTGTATCAATACGGATGAAGTGGGGTTAGCCAAGGCGGGATCGGTCATTACCGAGTTTGTAAAAACGTTGCGCAGTAAGGGAGTGGAGATTCTGGAATCGGAGTGTATTGCAATTTGCGCCAAGCTGGAGGAGGAGCTGGCCGGATTTACGGAAGAGGAGCGGCGGGAATATTTAAAATCAGCCGGAATTGCGCGAACGGGACTAGAAACATTGATTGCGGCGGCTTACAAGCGGCTGGGTCTAATGTCGTTTTTGACGGCAGGAGAATTGGAAGTTAGAGCCTGGACGATTCCAAGCGGGACAGTAGCCCCAGCTGCCTCGGGGGTGATCCATACGGATTTTGTCAAACACTTTATTTCAGCCAAGGTGTGCCATTACCAGGATTTTATCGAGCATGGGGGGTGGAAGGGGGCGGCAGAAAAGGGGAGGGTGAGAACGGAAGGGAAGACTTATATTATGCAAGAAGGGGATGTAGTGGAATATATGATTGGGCAATAATTATTGACTTATAGATTATAATCGTTTTATGAATTTACGACCAACAAAAGAAGGTATGGGTTATGTTGAGTCAGTGGTTGATATTGGTTCCGATCAAAATCCCCACATCCTGATAATATTATTGGATCCCGAGCAAGCGGCAACAATGGCGCGAGTATTGTGTTCGCAGTGTAAGTCCAAGGGAAACAAGGGGTTTGCATCATGTACTGGTATGGGTCATGAAGGTACGGCAGAAATTTCTAATCCTAGCCAGCCTTTGACAAGTGAAGAAACTATTAGGGGAGTGATAGATGAGTCTTTGTGTGTTGAACGCTATACGAGAACTGTTGATTGGTAATTGCGCGGGCGACGACCTCTTGGTATACTACTCCTTATGAATACATACGAACTAACTGTTTTGTTTCCGGATCCGGCTTCGGCGAAGGATGCCAAAGAAGCGGAGAGTGAAAAGACTCGGGTGATGAAGGTGATCGAAGAGTTTGTCAAAAAGCACAAGGGAGAGATCAATAAGCAGGAATCCTGGGGGGTCAAACATTTGGCT
>Ga0075859_115_pt1 | contig 9647 bp, 6 predicted proteins | sample RifGroF2_FD_67961 | JGI IMG/M metagenome (GOLD analysis project Ga0075859, IMG submission 67961) | Microgenomates bacterium GW2011_GWF2_46_18 | reverse complement strand
TAACCCGGCGGTAGAGGGAGAGGTGATTTTTACCAATCAGCCGGAGTTTCGGGGAACGGGAACTAAAGGCTTAACTTTATCAATTGCAGTCAATTCGGCTAGGTCATATAGCGACACAATTGTGGTCGAAAATGATGGGACATGGGCTTGGTCACCGCCAGGTGAGCTGGCGGAGGGAAATCATAAAATAACGGTGTCATATATCTCGGCAGGAGTAAGCAAGACAGTCCAGCGGAATTTTGTGATCGCAACGAGCGCGGGAGCAGGGGGAGGATTACAACCAGCGTTTGTAGCCAGCGGAGCGGCCAGTATTAAGCCAACGCCTAGAGAAGTGATGCCAGCGACTGCGAGCGGAGTACCAACAACAGGAGTAATTACTCCCACGCTCTTGACGGTTAGCTTAGGGTTTGTCATGATGGCACTGGGAGTATTGTTAGTTGTGTTTTAGTAGGATCTATTTATTATGCCCGATCAACCCATTACAGATCCTCAAGCCGCAGTTGACGCAGCGTTGGGCAAAACTGAACCAGTAACTCCGCCAGTTGTTCCTCCGGTGGTTCCGGTAACTCCTCCACCCCTAGGTACTCCGACAATACCAACTCCCCCTCTTTTACCATCCACACCAGCTCCGGTACCGCCGACAAATAATCCTCCGATAAAAATGAATGACGAGACACCGCTAGCGTTTGTGGCAAAACCAAAACCAGCGGTTGAAGTAGAGGCAAAAATTTCCGAAGCGCCACCGGCTGCTCCGCTTCCCCCGGTTACGCCAGCACCACCCAACGAGACTAAACCAGCCAAGTCGGGCAAGAAGAAAGTTCTGATGAGTATTATCGGAATATTTTTACTGCTGGCGGGACTTGGCGGAGGATACTATTTCTACAACAATTATTTTTCTCCAGAGGCAGTAAAAATTGCCAATATTCAAACCCAATACCCGACAAGAGCCGATTGTGAAGGAGCGTGTGATAACGGGAGACTTTTGCGATGGGATTCGAAGAATGACCGGTGTGAAGATAGTGGAAAACCGTGTACGGGGGAAGGAACAAATGAACAGTTGCATAGCACAGTAGTACCGTGTGGAACTACCAATAGTGTACAGTGTAGCGGGTGTGGGGGTAATCAGATGGCAATAGAGAAATGTGGAGAGTCACCTGTTTTCGGGGCAAGCTGTTCGACGACGAAGAGCTCTCAGTTTTTTAAAGAGTGTAATTGTGGTGGAACAAAATATTATTTTGATGCTGAAGGTGTTTGTAATGCACAAGATGCTCCTGCGGGGGTGACTGATCCAGCTTATTACAATACTTATGGTTTGTGCGCGGTAGCTAAAAATGGCTGTAGTGGTACTTCTAATGGTGAGAATGAAGTGGAAAGCTGTGATTTTAGTTGTTCAAGTTCGGGCTGTCAGTGTACTACCACAAGAAACGGCTGCCAAATTTACCACTGGAAGTGTGACCGAAATGACGATTTGGGTAGAGGATGTCAAGACGGAACTCCAAAAGTGGGACAAAGTGCAACATTTAATGCTAATTGTGGGTCAGAACAAATTGATGTCATGTGTCACGGGGATAGTGTGGCATTTAGAACAAAGGCACAGACGACGGCTTGCCGTCCTGGAGCTTCAACCACAACCACTGAATAAAGAATGTAGCCTCCCCGATTGTCGGGAGCAAGATTACCTTTACCTGTGCGGGAGCCACGGTGCCGGCGGCGGGAGCAAGCTTACTCAAATATGATTTCCGCTATAACATTGATAGTGGAAGTTGGACGACATTAGCTAATAAAACCAGCACAACTGCAGAATTGACTGTTGCGGCCTGCGGAACTTACTCTGTACAGTGCCGAGCGTGTGTAACATACCAAGGAACAACTCAGTGTGACCCAATTTGGCAAGGAGCAACCCCATGACAAGTAATCACAAAAAAACACTACTGATTGGGTTGGGACTATTTGTGACGATTGTCGTGTCACTACTGACGGTTTATTGGGTGAGACGACCCACTCCCAAAACGGTAACGGTGGCTTCACCCAAACCAACAACAACAGCTTCGGCAGTACCAGTTCCAATTTTAGAAGTGGGGCAAGCCAAGTGTTCGACCACATTTGTGGTCGCGTGTGGATCGGCTAGTCCTTCTCCTTCGGGGTCGGTTTTTCCCTCCCCTTCGACTTCGGCATCTCCCCTACCTTCTACTTCCGGGGTTCCCTCGCCTTCACCCTCAACTCCACCGGAAGCAAGCTTGGATTGTGTCACCAAAGAAGTGTACGAAAATGATTCACGGAATCGAGCCGGATTTTATTATCTAGAAAAAAGAATTGCGGATGCTTCAACTTTGGTGTCCGGTACTACCGTCACGTATAACGTGATCGCCAAAAATAACGGAGGAGCGAGCGCGAGTGATGTTCAGATTAGTGATACCCTGTCAACGAATTTGAATTTTGTTGACTCGGATGCAGACTGCAATTACGAAAGTAGTACCCGAACACTCACTTGTACCTTGGGTAGTTTGAGTGCAGGAAGCCAGACCCAAAGAAGCTTCCGGGCCACACTGGTAGCCAATAGTACAACCTCGATTGCCAATACCGCTGAGGTCTTTTCGTCCAACGGACAAAGAGATGCTTGTAGCGTCCAGCTAGATGCCACGGGCAAAGTAGTCACACCTACACCGACGGCGGAAGCACCAGCTGAGTTACCACAAGCAGGTGTGTTTGAAGTAACAGTCGGAACAGTGGGAGTGGGGTTAGTGTTACTAATTTTGGGACTGGTTGGGTTACTGCTAATTTAATTATTTCCAGGAAGGAAAGAGGGAGAAGAGGGTGTGCCAATAGTTTTGGGGGAGGGAAAAGCCGTAGAACAAGGGGGTGAGGAACAAAAATCCAATAAAACAGAGAGTAAGAATCAATCGGGAATAAGACTGGCGGAGGGAGGAGAGCCAAACAGCCAAAAGAATACAAAGAAAAACTGAAGAAGGCAGATAGTGATAAAAGAACATGATGCGGGGAGAAAATTGCCAGGGAACAACAAAAACTAAGTAGGAAACAAAGAGAAAAAGAAACGGGAAGCGAAAGATTTTTTTGAGTTGGAAAATGAGGGCGGCGAGACCAAACCAGAGAATAAGAGGGTTACTTTGAACATAGATATTAGCCAAAACTCCTTGGCCGTATTTGACCCAATACCAAACTGGGCGGGCAGCGAAAATCCACTGAGCCGGAGTAGATTGGTAGGCATGAGTGGCGATTAAATGCGTATGGTAGTACCACATTTGCCGGTGAAGTTCGAGAAGTTGGGCATAAGTATGACCAGCCAAGAGGAAGGGGGCAAAGGAGAGAAGATAGACGAGGATGGTTATTAGTAATAATTGAAGAGAGATTAGAGCGGATTTGAGAGATAATTTAAATTGGTGTAAATAAATGAGAGCGAGGGGGAGGAGACCATAGACAGCACTCCATTTGGAGGCAAAAGCAAGACCGAAAAGAACGGCGGATAATTTCCAACGAGATTTGAGAGCAGAATAAAGTGACCAAAGAAGGAAGGTCAATAAATATATATCATTCATGGCAATTCGGGATTGGACTAGGTGGAGACCTTCAATCGTAACCAAGAAAGCGGCGGTAAGCGCAGTTTTGCGAGGGAAAGATAAAGCGAGCACTAATTGGTAGACCGCCAAAATAGACAAAACTCCCATGACGGCAGAGCCGAAACGGTACCCAAATTCTTGATCACCAAAAAGGAGCATCCCCAAGACCATGCCGTACTTGGCGAGAGGTGGATGAGTCCACTCGTAGGCGACTCCTTCGGGAGGAGTAGTCCACCATTCCCAGGCTTCCACGTGATTTTGTAAATACTCTTGACTAGTAAAGGCGTGATAAACCTCATCAAAAATATACTGGGGTGGATGGGAGAGAGTAAAGAAACGTAAACACGTAGCGAAGATGAGAAGACCGACCAAAAGTTGATTGGTTTTGATTTTGACAAGAAGGGAACGGAAGAATTGAGACCAATCCCAAATGAAGGCAAGAGAAAGAGAAGTTATAACTACGAGCCAAGAGATAAGGGAGATGAAGGCAGAGCTAAAGGGCCAAGTTTGGGCGTGATTAACCCAGGAAAAGGCACCATAAAGGTTAAACAAAAAATAAGCTGAATAGAGCGTAAAGGGAAGTACTAGAAATTTTTGAGAGGAAATGGCAAGAGCCAGGAAGGGCAAACCAAACAAAAGATGCCGCTCATGCATGCGAGTGGTGAAAGTAAAGAAGAGGAGAAGAATGGTGGCACACATCCGAGGGGCAAAGACGAGGGCAAAGTGGTGTTTCCGCCAAGAGTTAAGCGAAACTAAAAGAGTAACCACAAAAAGGATGGTTCCAGCGGTATGGGCGGAGATACCCAGGATACTGGTATTGTCGGGGATCCAAGAATTAACGGGGAGGAGTGACCAGAGATTCCAGGCGTTAATCGTCATAAATGGATAGGTACCGATTTGTTCAAAAATGCGAGAGAGGAGATGGGGAATAAAATTGAGGCCGCCGGTCGGGATGGCGGTCACAAAAAAGGTCGTACCCGCAAGGAGGGGGAATTGCCACCAAAATCGACGCTTCCCTGCTAGGAACCAAAGAATGGGTGAAATGAGGATGAGAATGGGTTTGTAGGCGACGGCTAGGCCATAGAAGACGGCGGAAAGAACGGAGTTAGAGCGGAGAAGAGTAAGGGAATATAAAGCAAGAAGGGAGGGCAGACTGTCGACTTGACCCCAAAATGAAGTGTCGCCGATTAGGGCGGGAGAAAAGAATAAAAGCAAAGTAATCCAACGAGAGCGAAGCGGGAGAGAGCGATTAATTAAGACTAAAAGCCAAACTTCGATCAGACTGTGAAAGGCTTTAAAAAGAAAGGGGAAAGAGAGAGGAGTAATTTGAGCGAGATAGGCAGGAAGCGCAAAAGTTAAAATGGGAAGGGGGAGGTAATCTGACCAAATATTGGTAAAAAAATGACTGACACCGACGGAGAGAAGATGGTTTCCCCAGGCTTGAAAGGTGGCAATATCATAAAGCTGAGCGGGGGTGGTGCTTCCCCAAAGCCGAATGCCGAGAGCAAACAATACAGTTAACCAAAGGGGGTAATTACTGCGCCAAATTTTGTGCCACATAGTCGTGAATTGTCTGCCAAGAATCGCGCGGGATCAAGACCCATTGGCGATCATATGGGCGGGTATCTTGGGGATTAATAAACAGAGTACTTAAATCCAAGCTTGGGGAAGAAGAATCCTTGGACATACTAAGAAACAGCTTGAGAAAGCTACCAAATTCTTGATCTTCTATGTTAGAGATCAGAGAAGAATTTAGGCTATTTTTGAGATTGGTCAGAGTTTGGGCATTAAAAAGAGTGGAAGAAGAAAAAACTCGATCCCGGAAAGCCAGGAGGATTTTTTCCTGCCTTCTTGAGCGAGCAAAATCGGTCCCCTCTTCTCCTTCGGCATGGCGAGAGCGAGCAAATTTGAGAGCCAGAGTCCCATCCATATGAGTAGGACCGGCGGTAAACTGAAGGGTTTCATAGCGAGCACTTTCGGGCTCAGCGGATTCTTTTCCAGGAATGGGATATTTATTGTCAGTGAAACTAGTATCGATGTTAAGGTCGAGGCCACCAACGGCATCGATGGCACGGACAAAGCCGGCAAAATCAAGGATGACAAGGTAGTGGATAGGGAGGTTGGTAATTTCGGTAATGGCAGATTTGACTAAATCTTGTCCTCCCCCTGCCCTTTTTTCTTCTCCATAGTGATAGGCGGTATTGACTTTGGCACGGAGAGAATCGACCCAAATATCACGTGGAATGGGAATCAAAGTAACCTGGCGGGAGGCAAGGTGGAGAGAGACCAAAATCATCGTGTCAGTTAAGTCGCTCCCAACGTGACCATCACCCCCTACCCCGAGCAAGAGAAGATTGGTGCGGCCGTTACTGGAAGTGAGACTACTTGCGGGGTCAGTGATCATTCCGCTTACAAAAGTTCCGGCACGAGAATGAAAATACAACCACAATCCCGCCAGTAAGACCAGCGTGAAAATCACGAGCAAAATAATTTTTTTAGCGGGCATGAGCAATAACCTCAAGAATTGAGTTGAAACTAGAAGTTTCGAGACTGGCTGTTGCGACCAGAACGCCAGACAAATTGAGGGGAAGTAAATTGGCAATATTTTGGGGAGTAACGGAGCCACCATAAAGGAGAGGAGCTGGGGTGTGAGCGCGGATTTGGCCAATGACTTGGGTAATTACATCGAGAGGAGCGGTAGTGGTGCCACCAATATCGCTCGGGGGCTCAAAACAATAAAGGCAGCGATCAACAAGAGAATCATCAAGAGCAGCAAATTGGGGGACAATATCTTTTTCGGAGAGAAGAAGTACAGGAGTAATACCCACCCCTAATAATTCGCTAACTTTGTTGGCAACGTCTTGGTGAGTTTCGTGGAAAAAATGCCGACGTTCGGAGTGACCAACTAGACAATATTTGACCCCCAAGTCTTTGAGTTGAGGGGCGTTGACGGCACCTGTATAAGCGCCGGGAGGAAAGGGAGAAACATCTTGGGCACAAGAATTGAGAGAACTAGATAAGAGGTGGAGATGGGGGAAACTGGGAGCGATGATCACTTCTAGTTGATCTTGATATTGTTCAAAGACAGGAACAATAGTTTCCAGCCAGGATTTAACTTCAGGAATTGTTTTGTGGGACTTAAAATTGGCAAGTACTAAAAACGGCATATGTAGTACTATTGTACCTTATGAATAATTATCTTGACGAGTTAAATGAGAAACAGCGAGAAGCGGTGGAGCATACGGGGACACCACTTTTGATTTTGGCGGGGGCCGGGAGCGGTAAAACCAAGACTCTGACGTATAAAGCCGCTCATTTGATCCATACGGGGGTAATTCGACCCGAAGAGTTATTGATGGTTACCTTTACCAATAAGGCGGCGGGAGAGATGCGGGAGCGAGTCAATCGAATTAGCGGAGTGAATTTGCCCAATGTTGGAACATATCATTCGATCGCGGCCAGAATCCTCCGGAAAGACGGCAAACTAATTGGAATCGGGAGGGATTTTGTAATTTATGATGACACTGATCAAGAGGATTTGGTCAAACAAGTAATGGAAGAGCTATCACTTGACCCCAAACGATTTAAACCGAGGGCAATTATGGCCATGATCGGAAGCGCAAAACAGGAAATGATCGGTCCGATTGGCTATACCGAGATTGCCCGAGGACCATTTCAGGAAGCGGCGAGCGCGGTTTATGGTAAGTATCAAAAATATTTGCTTGAATACAGCGCAGTGGACTTTGACGATTTACTCATGCTTGTCATCGAGCTGTTAAAGAAAAATCCGAAATTATCGGAACAGTATCAAGATTTATTCAAGTATGTATTTGTGGATGAATACCAAGATACAAATACCGCTCAGTACGTGTTGACTAAACTACTTTCGGCACATAGACGATTGACCGTGGTTGGAGATGCCTCACAGTCGATTTATCGCTTCCGAGGTGCTGATTATCGCAATATCCAAAAACTGAAAATGGATTTCCCAGATTTAACAGAGATTAGATTGGAGAGAAATTATCGCTCAACTCAGAATATTTTGGATGCAGCCACCAAAGTAATTGGCAATAATAAAAGCCATGCGGTGCTATCGTTGTGGACGGAAGCGGGAGCGGGAGAAAAAATTACTCTTTTGGAATGTTACAGCGGAAACGATGAAGCAGCGCGAGTTACTAAGGAGATCTTGGCGTTAAAAGAGTCGGGCCATGATTGGAGGGAGATGGCTTTATTGTACCGAACCAATGCTCAAAGCCGGGCAATTGAAGAGGCATTTATCCGAAACGGAATTCCATATGTTTTAATCGGAGGTACCAAATTCTACGAACGGAAAGAGATCAAGGATTTGTTGGCATATTTACGCATTTTACTTAATCCACAAGACAAAGTATCCTTCGCGCGGGCGGAGAAAGCGGGCAAGCGTAAACTAGCGATGGTACTGGCTATGGCGGAGAAGCTGGATGTTAAAAAGACCCAACCAGCGGAAGTATTGGGAATGATTGTTGAGAGTGCGAAATTCTTGGAACAATTTGATCCCGAAATTGCCGAAGAATTGTCAAGAATCGAAAATGTGCGTGAACTACAGGCGGTGGCGGAGGAATTTGCTGATCTGCCCGCTTTTTTGGAAAACGTGGCACTGGTACAGAGTGAGTATTATGCCAACGAGAAAAAAGCGGATCGGAAAAATACGGTAACCCTAATGACTTTGCATGCAGCTAAGGGGCTGGAGTTTCCGATTGTGTTTATGGTGGGGATGGAAGAAGGACTGTTCCCCCACTCCCGCAGTTTGATGGAACGAGAAGATATGGAAGAGGAGCGGAGGCTGGCGTATGTGGGGATCACGCGGGCGAAAGAAAAACTATATTTAAGTTATGCCAAACAGAGGAATTTGTGGGGGAACATAGGATACCAAACCAAAAGCCGGTTTATCGAAGAGATCCCTGCGGAGTTAGTTGAGGTGATGGGAGGAAGAGCTACCGCAAACGGAGAAGAAATTGGACAAAAATTGAGTAAGTCAGAGAAGGAGTTTTGGGTGCAGCACAGAGCACAGTTTCAAACACGAAAATCTGGGGTGAGAATCGATAGTTTGGATGATTCAACCTTGGATGATTTTTTGTCCGGGAATTTGAGTGTGGAGGAATTACTCAACAGGTGAAAGAATAATCGGTTAGAATATGGTTATGGTAACAAGACGAGCATGGAATAAACAGGTAGACCATCCACTGCAAACGTGGGAGTGGGGAGAATTCCGGGAAAAGACGGGAGTTAAAGTGGTGCGAACAGACGGGATGCAAGTCACGATCCACCCGATCCCTCACACCCTGTGGAATGTTGGGTATTATCCCAAGGGAGGGAAAATTGAAAAGAAGACGGTAGCAGTACTCAAAAAAATTGCGCAGGAAAATATGTGTTTGTTGATTAAGTGCGAGCCGAAAATAGAAAATCAGGAAATGGAAATTGGGAAACAAGAATTAGTCAGACTTGGATTTGTACCGGGGAGACCGTTATTTACCAAATATAATTTTGTGTTAGATGTGACACCAAGCGAGGAAACATTGCTTTTGCAAATGAAGCAAAAAACCCGCTACAACATTAAAGTGGCACAGAAAGCGGGAGTTACTGTCGGAATCGATAACAGTAAGGCGGCATTTGACCGCTATCTTGGACTAACAGCCGAAACAACTAAGAGACAGGGATTTTACGCACATAGTGAGGAATATCATCGCAAAATGTGGGAAACACTAAATCCTTTGGGAATGGCCCCATTGTTGGTGGCTAAATATCGGGGGGAGATAATAACAGCCTGGGTGTTATTTAAATTTAAAAATACGTTGTACTACCCATACGGGGCAAGCACCCGCGAACACCGCGAAGTAATGGCTAATAATTTGGTGATGTGGGAAGCAATACGGTTAGCGAAAAAATGGAAACTTAAGTATTTGGATATGTGGGGAGCGCTCGGAACAGAGCCTAACAAGAATGATCCATGGTATGGGTTCCACAACTTTAAAGCTGGGTATGGAGCAAGGCATGTGGAATATATCGGAACTTGGGATTATATAGCTGTTCCAT
>Ga0075859_112_pt1 | contig 10078 bp, 4 predicted proteins | sample RifGroF2_FD_67961 | JGI IMG/M metagenome (GOLD analysis project Ga0075859, IMG submission 67961) | Microgenomates bacterium GW2011_GWF2_46_18 | reverse complement strand
ATCTTCCCCTTTACTTAACAGATAGCCAGGTTTGTACTGACGATTAGGAGCAACTAACCCGGGTTGAATTTCGGCCAAATATCCACCAACGCGGGCAATAGTATCTCCCCAGGTACCACCATAGTGGGGGATCTCACTGTCTAGTTCCCAGAAGCGGACCCCATTGATCCCAGCAACTATAGATACGAAAAAGCATGTAGACACTTTTGAGGGTAGGGAGTTCATCTCTGAGCTTAGCCATATTGGCAGACATGGCTTGAGCATTACCGACGTGGCTGCTAAGGAGGGCGGCTTTGGTACGGGTAACGTAGTCTTTTAACCCGGGATTGAAATAGGTGGTATCCATTCCGGCAAAATTGATGTTGGCAGGAACATTGGGGAAAGTCGAGGAGAGATAATCATAACCAGGAAGGATGAGTTCATGGCCAACGACGTTTTCGGAAGAACCGTTAAAGAAGAGACTTTGGGAGAGAGCCACTTCGTCTCTAACGTTGGCTTTGGCTTCGGGGGTGTCCCATAAATCGGGGTATTTTACCTGGGGGGTACCTAGACAGAGGTAGATACCATGTTCGGTGGCAGTTTGATTGATTTTGTTGTTATTACGAAAAGTAATGTTATTAATGTGATAATAATCTGCCATGCGGTCCCAGACGGCAGGAGTATTGATGTTCTCACCTTCGTTATAGGGAAAGACGTGGGTACCATAAAGGAAAATCCGTTTCCCATCGACAATCCAAGTCCCTTGGTTATCAAAAGTCACATTAGCGGCGGCACGGGCGAGAGCGGGGGGGGAAAGAGCAAGGAGGGAAAGGGAAAGAAATAGCATTTTGAGACGCATAACTTCAGTTTAGAGGATTGAGGGGAGTTGTCAAACAAACTGTCTGGTTACTGTCCCCACTGAGAGCGAAGGGTGTTGTAGTCAAGCAGGTTATAGGTAGTACCAAAACCAGTTTTGAGGAGGTTATAGTCGAGTAGGTTGACGGTGCCGTCACTGTTAAAGTCGGCGGGGAGAGTAGAAGGAGCGTTTTTGAGGAGAACTAAGCCGGTTTTGGCAGACAGAGTGAGGTTGATATTTTGGGGGTAGGTAGTGGAAGAGTAGGCGTTATAGAGATTGGTATTAGGTTTGTAGTTGAGAGCAGAGGAGGTAGGGTTGACGATGGCAAAACCATGGGTATATTCACGAACGTAGAGGCCGGAGGCGAGTTGCTGGTAGGCGGATGAGGGAGTGCCTAGGGAAATGCGGGTGAGTTTTTCGGAGGCATGAATCCGTCTGACACGATTATCTTCCTGGATTTTACACAAAAAATAAAAGGCAAAATTGGGCGAATTATTGCCGAGTAAATATGAGGTGTAGGCAAAAAGGCTATGCTGGTCGCATTGAGCTTGATCGTCCATTTTATCTGCATGATGATAGTTGAGCCAACCAGTCATGCGATTATTACGTAGAGAGCTAATGTCGCGGATTTGATTAACCTTGGCGAGCCAATTGTTGTGAGACATGGTGGCGAAGTTATAAAAGGGGTTTTCGATCTGAACACCTTGGGTCTGTAAATCTCGGTTGAATTGGACTCGGTCGATCGGGTCATTGCTGTCTCCCGGTCCGCCACCAACACTGTTGGTAATAATTAGCGCGTTTCTCATTTTGGGATTGGGATCGTTTTGACGACGATTTTGTAGATAACGATTCAAACTAATTAGTTTGTCACGCCACTGTTGGTCAGTAATGGGATGAGAATTAATGGCGGGAACAGAATAATAAAAGGTGTTCATAAAAACGGGATACATGAGGTCAAGATAGACCCCGTCGTAACCCGATGTTAAAATATGCTCCTTGATTTTGTCGTAGAGAAATTCCTTATAGAAGGAACTGGCGGGATCAAGTAAATATCCCTGTTCTGGGTTGACCCACATTTCACCGTTGGGTTCGTTTTGGTGATAGACATATTCTCCGCGAGAATTTTTCATAAAAGCATCACGATGGTTGGCCCAGGCATCATCAAATTCGGCTTGGGTGTTTTGAGTAGAAAAATTGATCTGGGCAATTGGACTATCTAGTTTTTTTTGGTTAAACAAGGAACAACAGGTAAGATGCCGAATAATTTGGGTTCGGGGGAGTTGGGAGTGAATTTCTTGAATACGAGTGGTGGTTAGAACAGATTGAGAGTGAAAGGGGTTGGCAAAATAATACAAGGGGTTAAGAGCAATGAGATCGTCTAAGAAGTCTGGTTGAGAAACGTCCCTTCCAATAACTCCACTATAAACAGTGAGGAGGGGAGCTTCTTCTACCGCAAGAGCAGGGTGAGCGGGGGAAAGAATAACTATAAAAAAGAGATTAATGAGGAGAAAATATAATTTGGTCATTAGTGTTTAATATATCATTTTACCGTCCCCAGTGAGAGCGAAGGGTGTTGTAGTCGAGGAGATTGTAGGTAGTGCCAAAATCAGCTTTGAGGAGGTTGTAGTCCAGGAGGTTGACAGAGCCATCGAGGTTGAAATCGCCAGGGAGGGAGGAGGGAGCGTTTTTGAGGAGAACTAAGCCGGTCTTGGCTGGCAAGGTAATGTTGGTGTTTGGGGGATAAGTGGTAGAAGAGTAGGCGTTTTGGAGATTGGTATTGGGTTTATAGTTGAGAGCAGAGGATGCGATATTGACGAGGGCAAAACCATTAGTAAATTCACGGATGTAGAGGCCAGAGTTGAGTAGTTGGTAGGGAGCCAGAGGAGAGCCGAGACGGAGATGGGTGAGGTTTTGGGAGGGTGCGTTATTGACGCCTGCCGCAAGTCTGCAGCCAAAAGAGAAAGCAAAATTAGGTGACTGATTGGCGAGAAGGTATGAAGCATAGGCAAACAGTCCATGTTGGTCACATTCTTCTTGGCTGGGAAACAGTTCAGCTCCATGATAATTAATCCAGCCAGACAGTTGTTTGTTGTTGAGTGCCGAAATATCGCGGATGCGGTTGACTTGGGCGAGCCACGAGTTTGCTGTCAGCGTGCGATAGTCTTGGAAAGGATTTTCGATCTGGACCCCTTGAGTCTGTAAATCTCGGTTGAATTGGACCCGGTCAACCGGATCATTACTGTCTCCTGGACCGCCACCGACGCTGTTAGTGAAGATAATAGCGTTTTTCATCCTGGAATTTGGGTCATTTTTCCTGCGGTTTTGGAGATACTGGCTAAGACTAATGAGCTTACTATTCCACTGATCACGAGTAATCGGGTTCCCGTTGACAATGGGTTTGGAGAAATAAAATGCCTGCATGAAAGTGGGGTACATGAGATCAAGATAGACTCCATCATACTCACCAGTCACGATATATTGTTTGATTTTGTTGTAGAGAAGCTCTTGGTAGTGGGGGTTCGCAGGATCCATGAGATAGCCATCACCTGGATCTGTCCAATATTCTCCGACCCGAGCAATATGGTAATAGACGTAGTCACCACTGGAGTTTTTCATGAAAGCATTACGATGGTTGGACCACATAGCAGTAAATTCTTGCTGGGTATTTTGGAGACCGGCATGGACTTTTATGGGGATGCTCTCGATCGTCTGATTATCAAATAAAGTACAGCAAAGCAGATGAAGGACGACTTTGGTTTGAGGAAGGCTGGCATGAATGCTTTGAATATTGGTTGGAGTCAGAACTGCCGTATCTCTAAAGGGGGAACTAAAAACATATAGCGGGTTGCTAGAAACTAGTTGGTCGAAGAGATTTTGTGATTTGATGCCGGACCAGAGATTAAGTGTGCTCATTCTAAGATACGGCGGTTCGGTGGCGAAGGCAGTAGAAAATGGGGTAATAAGGAGAAGGTAGGAGACGAGGATAATGAGGTTTTTCATAATTTAAGTGTAACTGTTATGGATTGGGTGTCAATGTGGATTCAGGACTAGCGAGTTCGATAATCCACCAGTTGAAGGGAATATCGGAGCTGGCGGGCGCGTCGATGCCGACCGTGAAGCTAGCTTCACAGGAAGGGGTGGATTGATCACAAGAAGTTTTCGATTTGACAAAAAGAACTTTGTTGTCGGAGTTGCCGGTGGGAGTTAAGTAGACGAGAGAGTTGGGGGTGACAAAGGGACTAACAATCGTGAGCTCGGTGTTGGGGGAGACGAGGACCGCGTTACCAGCGGTGGCGTTACTGGTAGTGGTGGTGGTAATCAGGCTGGAAGAAGCGGTAGCGGTAGCGGGAGAAGCAATGGTCACGAGCTTGGTAGTCAGCTCGGCCAAATTGGCACTACCAGAAGCGTTAATACTCCCCACTTCGACGCCTTCTTCGTTGTAGATTTGGAGGAGTTTGCCGAGCGGGCTGGGGTCGGTATTGTTCGGGTGGAGGGCGAGGGTGCCGGTAACTGAGAGGTTCCCATTGACGCTGACCTGACCACTACTATCGACGATCAAAGTATCTTGAGCGAGGTTGACGGTGCCACCTAGGGGTTGGAGGGCGAGCGTGCTAAGGCACGAGGAATTAGATGTTAGATCAGAGACGTTAGTGGGATCGCAGGGAGCCTGGATAGAGTGAGCCAGGAGAGTGTCGGTGACCGAGAGTTGAGTAATGGTAGCGCTCCCGATGACGGCCAAATAGTTATTAACCGTGACAAAGTTGATGTCGGCAGTTAAGAGAGTAGCTGAGTCAGAAGAGATGTTAGACGTTAGATCATAGATGTTAGTGTCAAGGACAGCAGAGTCGGTAGCTTCGGGTGGGGTGGGGAGGTCAACGGCGGTTGCTGAGTCGGTAGCGACCAGGGACTCTAGACGAGCTTTGATACGATCAGTGAGGTCGGTTAGGTCGGAGTCGGACAGAGTGGAAGTAGTTTTGGCACTGAGGGTCGCGATTTTGGCGTCTAAGCCAACGATTGAGCCGGCGATGATGCGGTCAGCGACAATCTCTTTGACTTCGAGAGTGTCGAGTTTGGCAATTCGAGCGGAGACACTATCAGCGGCGATTTCTCCTTCAACGATTAGGTCTGGGGTGGTGGTGTGCTGATCTTTGATAATGGTCGGAGCGTCGATGGTGATAGGTTGGTCGGAGACGAGGGGAGAGATGAGGTTGGTGGCGAGTTGGGGGGTGGAGAGACTGGGGAGGGTCCCGGCTTCCGAGAGAGCGAGATCATTAATTTGTTGGGAAAGAGTGTTGATTTGAGTCTGTTGTTCTTGGATGGCGGAGATGGTGATGGGAACCAGTTTTTCGTACTGAATCATTTTGTATCCCATATCGGTGTCCTGAACGGCTTGAGGGAAGATAGTTTCTAGTTCTTGCGCGATTAAGCCAACTTGGGCGTCATGAGAGAGTCCCATGTCAAATTCGTCGTAGCGGAAAGTGAAGTTCACAGGGTCCAGTTGATTAATTAGATCCAGTCCACCGGTATAGTCGGTAATGTCTTTTTTGAGTCTGATATCTGACCAAGCTGCATCACAGGTACCGTTGTTATCAGTGTCAATACATGCCGTGCCGCCCACTGTTAAGGCATACGCGCCAATTGCAGCTCGATTGATAGTGACATTACCTTGCATTCTAATATCTCCATCGACGTTGTTATTAATATATTCGCCATATTGTAAGGTTATATCGTTGGTAACACTGCCGCCGGTACCATCACCAATTGTGACCGCTCCGGTTGATCCAACATCAAAGTAGGGGAAATTAATTAATGAACTGGTACTTCCTGTTAGTGATAATGCTCCTGTAGCTGTTATCACAGTGGCATCGTCTGAATACATCAATAGGTCTCCCCATGTTGCTCCATTAGCATCTATGACTAACCTACCGTCGGTAGTGCTAAGTAACATGGCCGTGCCGGCATAAGTTCCCTCGGCAGATAACGTTATTTGGTTGGCAGTCGCCTCTGAAGCGGTTAAGTTAATGGAGGTATTGGTACTAATATCTATGTCTTCTCCGGCAGCCGCTCCGGTAGAAGTAATGTCAATTCCGCCGGCGGTAGTAATAATTTGTAAAGCATCGGCTGCGGTACCAGTAGAAGAGAGAATCAGGGATGAGTTAACAGCTCCAGTGACAGATATTGTCAGATCGTCAGCGGCTCCGTTTGCTGGTAAAGTGATACTTTTGGCAGCAGCAGAGAATTCAATATTTCCGCTAGCATCGACGTCAAAGTTGGTGTAATTAATCAGGCCTGTTGTTCCAACAATATCATTAGCACCGACATTGAGCGCGGTAACGATTCCGTCGTCAGCGACATCGAGGGCTGTTGTGACTGAATCTACGGCGGTCCCCCTAATGAGAATACCCGTAGTCAGATCAATGTCGGTAGCTTGAAGATTGTCAATTACGATCCCCGAGTTTACGGGTCCAACTCCAGCACCATTGGCAGTGATATAAATCCCAGTGCCGGCACCATTGGTGTCAGAATTGGTGATATCAATTCTTTGACCAATAACCACATCGGTAGTGGCAGCATCGTCCTGAATGTTAAAGGTAAGATTGACACCGTAGAGCCAGTCTTGCTCACCGTCGGCAACTGCAGTGGCGGCAACGCTGATGCCGGAGGCTCCTTGAGTGGAACTGTCCCAGTTAAGATCAATGATTCCAGCGTTGGAAGTAGAGTCGGCGGTAGTCGCATCAATAACCAAAGCTTGGAAATCAGCGGCAGGAGAGACGATGGTGATTTGGTCACCGGCTCCATCGGAAGCAAAGGTCATGAGGCCATCGGCATCGATATCGAAATCTTCGTAGTTGATGAGTCCAGTGGTACCAACAATGTCGTTGGCGCCGACCGAGAGGGCGGTGGTGATATCGGTATCGGTGGCGTCGATGGCGATCACAGCTGTATCAGGAGTGAATGACATCGCACCGGCGGCGGTGAGACTAAGATTGTTGGCCGTAATGATTAGGTCTTCTCCGGCGGCGTCGCCGCTATTTACATTGAGTGTGAGAGAAGAGTTGGCTTCGGTGGCGATAGCGAAAGTGGAGCTGTTATCGGTGAGTGTAGTATCGCCGATTTTAATTTGAGCGTTGGAACTGTCTCCGACGGTGATACCTAAGCCAGTGTCAGCGACAATGAGATCGTGGAATTTGGCATCACCATTGGTAGATTCACCAGAGGCGTCGATATAGTAGGTAGTGCCGCCGCCAAAGTTCATTACCCCTTTAATATCAATGGTGGTGGTAGCGAGATTACCAATATTGATATCGTCGGCAGTAGCGATACCAGTACCAATGTTGATAGTATCGGCACCAGTCCCAGTCCCAAGATTAATGGTGCGAGTTAAGGAACCGGAATTTCCAAGATTAATCGTTGTGGCGGCTGTCGTACCAAGCGAGATGGTGGTGGCGGTGGTATCCCCCAGTTTGAGTTCTCCTGCGGCATTGGTGTCTAGCCCATATCCCACCTGAGTTGTGATGTGGCCACTAGCATCGACGTCAAAGTTGGTGTAATCGATTAGGCCGGTGGTTCCGAGCAAAGTATTGGCTCCGACGTTAATCGCGTTGACGATCTCGGCGTCACTCACATCGATTCCATCGGTGATGGCAGTATCGGTTGTGGCGGTTACGACGATCGCGTCAGTCATAGAGCCAGCGGTGTCTTCGGCATTGTCAATCTTGATCCCAGCTTCATAGGTACCAGCGGCGGCATTAACGGTTGCGGCGGCATTGATGACTAAGCCAAACATATCTCCATCCGCATCGTTACCAGTCAGAGTCAGTTTTTGACCGATGGCGTCGATACCTGCTGTAGCTCCATCGCTCTGAGCAAAGTCAAGGTTTAAACCAATGACCGCCGCGTTACCCGCATCAATGTTAAAGTCGAGGACTCCACCAGTCGTTGTGGTATCGACAGTGGCAGCATCAAAGGTCAGGATTTCGGCGGCATCAAAGGCGATGGAGGTTGAGGCATCGAGGGCCATGGCATCTTTGAACTCGGTGAAGTCGAGAGAGTCAGCAGCGACAGTGAAGGTGCCACTAATTGTGCCAGAACAAGCTAAATTCCCATTACTGTCATCGATCGTACAGCCGGTATCACCGCTGCCGCCAGCCAGAAGAATACTACCGGCACCACTGCCTGTCGGACCAATGTTGAGGGTAGAGGCGGCACCGCCCATAGAGAGGGTAGTAGCGACAGTATTAAAGAGGGTGGAAGTAGTATTTCCGGTGATGAGGTCGCCGCCGGTAATCTCAAGGTCGTCGGCAATTATTGTTTTTGTTCCTGAAGCATCAATCGTTAGATTGCCATCGGTATCGACTCCAAAAGTAGCATTGTCGGTAGCATCAAAGGATAACTTTAGTTGATTACCAGCATGAAAGACTTCGAGCTGAGTATCGGGATCGGCTACTCCAATCCCAACATTATCACTAGAAGCATCAACAAAGAGAAGATTGGCATCGGTATCACCTTCTACTCTAAGGTCCGCAGTAGTCAAACCACCTTCGTTAACAATTAAACCATCTGAAATTGAAGTAACAGCATTAATAGCTAGTGTTTGATTTATGGCAGCGGCTGCCATTGTGCCATATAGGATAGCATTTGCCTCTTCCTCAGAGATTGACGCTCTGTTGGTACTATCGACAACTAATCTACTAGAACCAGTTTGATTATCTCCAGCATAATATCCGATTAAAATATTATAATTACCACTTACGACGGTATTGCCGGCTCCGAAGCCAAGCCCAACATTTCCAGTACCACCAACGACATTACCTAAAGCAGATAATGCAATATTGTTGTCACCGGTTGTTAAGTCGGTCAGTGAACCTCTTCCTATAGCGAGGTTGTCATGGCCATCAGTTAGGGCGTCTAACGCCATTTCTCCTATTGCAGTATTTTGAATTCCTGTGGCGGTAGATTTTCCGGCTGACCCAAAAAATAAATTACTGGTTATTCCGGAGCCGCCATAGCTAAATAACCTTCCTTGTAAATCTACTCCGCTGAGAACTGTTCCACTGGAATTAGTCCAAGTAGTTAAATTGGCAGTTTGAGAGCCGGCGGCTTTGACAGTCAGAGGAACATTCCCAGCTACAGAAGCGGAGAGAGTAGCACCGGGAGCGTCTAGATAACCGGTAAAGATGTGGGTTCCGGCGGAAAAAGTCTGAGTATTATCCCCAAAGGCAATGGTGGTATCAGTCCCAGCTGAAGTATCAAATGTCCAGGTGACAGCTGCCCCAGCCCCAAAGGTGGTGGTTCCCACCTCAGTGGTATCTAAGTTAATCGTCACGGTATCGGTGGCACTATCGACTGTATCGATGCCGTTGGTGCCACCCAGGATGGAGAGGGTATCAGTGTTGGTGATGGACTGGCCACCCCCCGCATCTCCCGCAGCGGTGAAGCTAGTCATACTAGAGCCAGCACAACTCTGCCATTCAAAGTCACCGGTGGTGGTTTCATAGGTCAGACACTCTTCATCACTAGCAGTATCGACGGCTTTTAAATCAGCTTCGGTGACCTTGTCATCCGATCGTGATATCCCCACTCATAGCGGTCGGATTGAAGTTAGTGCCATCGGCAATCAAGAGCATACCGGCAGTATTGGTACCCATATAGAGATCATCACCAGTGATAGTCACGTCCCCGCTACAGGTTAGGTTACCTGTTGCATTAGCGATGGTACAGCCGGTACCACCCGAACCACCGGCGATATTAACGTCTCCGGTTGCAGTCCCGTTAAGGTTTAAGGCATCGGCTCCTTTACTATCAATGCTTAAGGCAATATCAACATCATCACCTGTAGCGGCAATAGTGACGACCCCATTAGCAGCAGCATTGGCAATGGTCACTTCATCAACAGCGGAAGCAGCGGCCGTGAAGCGGAGGAATTCGTTCCCATTAGTATCCAGGATATCGGCCCCGGTTAATTTGAGGTCACCAGAGACGGAGGTGATCGGAGCGGTGATGGCCACGGTACCATCGGTATCATTATCAATCTTTTCCCCATTGGCAAAGGTGATGTCACCGCCAGCTCCGGTATTAAAGGTTAAACCGGTGGTACCTTGGACAACCAGATCTCCGGTGAAGGTAGTAGTACCGGTCGTATAGGTTTGAGTATTATCCCCAAAGGCAATAGTGGTATCGGTACCGGCTGAAGCATCAAATGTCCAGGTGATACCAGCTCCAGCCCCAAAGGTGGTGGTTCCC
>Ga0075859_118_pt1 | contig 14003 bp, 13 predicted proteins | sample RifGroF2_FD_67961 | JGI IMG/M metagenome (GOLD analysis project Ga0075859, IMG submission 67961) | Microgenomates bacterium GW2011_GWF2_46_18 | reverse complement strand
TTTGCCAAAGGGCATGGAAATGATTATTTGGGAACAGTGTTAACAATGAATGTGGGGTACGTGTCGTCGTGGAGTACGAGTAGTTATGCCTTTAACCCCTTTCAAAGTGGGTTGGTGGTAAGAGGGACGATTTTGGCGATATTCACCTTACTTATTTATTTATTCAGGAAACGAATGGATCGACGAGTGGTTTTGGCAGCAATTTGGGTAAGTTTTGCTTGGTTTGGGGCACTACTGTCTTCTCGGCCATATCCTCATTATTTGCAGGAACTGATTCCCGCGGTCGCCTTATTAATCCCGACGCTGTTTGTGGCAAAAAGAATATGGGAATGGATTGTGTGGGCAATACTTTTGGGAATTACTATTTGGACTCAGTGGACGGTTGGGTTCTGGGGGTATCCTACCTGGTCGGTTTACCAGAATTTTGGGCAACTAATCACTCGACAGATCACTCCGACTGAGTACAGGAATAGATTTGATAATACCCAAAGAAATTATGCCATTGCCACGTATTTGAATGATCGATTAACCTCAAAAGATGAAATTTTTGTGTGGGGAAGTGATGCGACAATTTACAATTTAACCAATCGGTTACCGACGGGAGGTAAGTATATTGTGAGTTTTCATGTTCATGATTTAAAAAAATATAATTACACCATGGAGAATTTGCGCCGAAACAAGCCCAAGGCAGTGGTAGTATTACAAGATGCGGGAGATTTTCCAGCGATGGAAGAATGGTTGGCACAAGAATATCGAGAGGGTTGGCAGGACGGAGTGAATAAGGTGTATTGGAAAATACCGGAGGAACTATAAGTGAAGCGAACATTTAATATATCGAAAACTGCCGAAGAGTTGGTACCAGACAAATTGAGTCGAGCAAGTTACTGGGGAGCAATCGGGATGGTGGTCGTAATGATCGGGGGAATAATATTGGTATGGGGGAAATTACCGAACGTGGTTCCATTGTGGTTCGCAGAGCCATGGGGAGAAGCCAGATTGGCAAATAAATTATGGTTATGGTTAATACCGGCAACAGGGTTGGGGACTGTGGGAGTGAATGTCCTACTAGCAAAAGTCACCGGTAAAATGGCACTGATTATCCCCCGGGTGCTGGCAGTTGCGGCGGGAGTGGTATCGTTGACTTTGCTTTTAGGGCTTTACGGTGTAATACAATCGTTGTTTATATGATGGCTAGTTTGGTGTATGTCCCATTTTTGCTGGCATTTGTAGTATCGGTGGCGATAACCTATTTAACTATCCTGGCTTATCGCGGACTCGGAATAGTTGACCGCTCAACCAAACAGGAACACCCCAAGCATATTCATACCAAGCCAGTTCCAAGAGGCGGGGGAATCCCGATTTTTGCGGCGATCTTAATCACCACCTTGATGCTCGGGACCATTGATCAACATATGGCGGGGATCTTTGTCGGGGCGTTTATTTTGATGGGGCTCGGTATATTGGATGACATTATGGACTTGTCCCCATATGTGAGACTAATTATGGGGATTGTGGCGGCGGTGGCGGTAGTTTGGGCGGGAATTGGAATTAGCTTTGTGAGTAACCCATTTGGGGGAGGATTGATTGTGTTTAATAATTGGCTAGTAGCTGATATTTTGGCAATCTTGTGGATTGTGTGGACAATGAATTTTGTGAATATGGGGGCCAAGGGTCTGGATGGACAGCTTCCGGGGGTAGTGATTATTGCGGCGGTAATTATGGGTATTATGAGTTTTCGCTTTGCCAATGATGTAACCACTTGGCCGTCAGCTTTTTTGGCGTTTGCGGTCGCCGGGGCTTACGCGGGACTTTTGGTATTTAATATCTACCCACAAAAAATTATGCCTGGTTGGGGAGGGGGAGCCCAAGCTGGGTTTTTTCTGGCAGTACTTTCCATGCTGTCGGGATCAAAATTGGCAACAGCCCTGATTGTGTTGGGGGTGCCTCTAATGGATGTGGTTTATGCGATCATCCGCCGAATACGAGCGGGAAAGTCCCCTGTATGGGGAGATGCCTTGCATTTGCACCACCAATTACTCAAGTTGGGATGGAGTAAACGACAGGTGGCCTTATTCTATTGGTTGGTGACGGCGGGACTAGGACTAATTGCTTTGCAGTTGAATAGCCAGATGAAGGCATATACAATCCTGCTTATAGCGGTAGCGGTCGGAGGAGTGTTGTTATGGATCAACTTATATATCTCGCAAAAACAATCCGAATCTCACAGTGGGTAAAAAATATTGTGGTGTTTGCGCCGATTGTATTTTCGGGATTCTTGTTTGTGCCAGGATATTTAACTCGAGTAATCTGGGCTTTTGCTTTGTTTTGCTTATTGTCTTCGAGCGTGTATGTTTTTAATGATATTATTGATGCTCCACAAGACAGAGAACATCCATTTAAACGGTTAAGACCCATTGCGGCGGGAAAAATAAGCTTGGCGGGAGCAGTATTTTTGTTTTTACTCCTTTCGATAACATCATTGTTGTGGGGATTTTTGACTTCGACTTTTTTGTTTGCAGTGATGTTGACCTACTTTGTGCTGAATATTTTTTATTCACTGTGGTGGAAACGGATACCCATATTGGACGTGTTTGTGATCGCCGCCGGGTTTGTGCTCCGAGTGTATGGGGGGAGTTTTGTGGTCAATGTTCATATGGACGTGTGGTTCTTGCTCACGGTCGTTTCGGCTTCACTGTTTCTGGCAGTGGGGAAACGTCGGAGTGAGATGACGTTGTTAACCGGAGCAGGATTGGAAGCTAAAAAAACGAGAACTACTTTGACTCATTACACACCGGAACTACTGGGGGCCTATACGGGCATGTTTGCCAACACAACCTGGCTAACGTATGCCTTATTTTCATTTTTACACCCGGCTTTTCAGGCTGAAGGGAAGGTACTTCGGTTGTTTTCGCTACTCCCACGAACGCTTATGGCAGAGAAATGGTTGATGGTGACAGTTCCGGTCGTGATTTTTGGGGTGATGCGCTATATGCAGCTAATCTTTGAACGGAATCAGGGTGAAAGTCCTCATAAGGTGTTGATGAGTGATCGAGTACTCTTGGGAACGGTGGGGTTATGGGGAGTGATGGTAATTACAATTTTGTATTTGGCCTAAAAAAGCAAGATTATTTAGTGAGAGTGACATATTTCCCGGAGACGTAGCCAGGATTACCTTCGAACTCGACTTTGAACCAGCCACTAACGGTCGTTTCGTTGAGATATTTGAGACGTTCACCAACTTTGGCTTTGCCAAGAGGGTCGCTACTGGCGGAAGGTTCACTCCGAACGTTAAGTCCTCCGGCAGCAGTAATATCGGGTGAGTCAGAAACAGTCACATAGGGAGCAGCAATGAGTGAAGAAGATGAAGTAGGAAGCGGACTAAGGAGAGCTTGGGGAGAAGCCGAGGGAGTAAGGGAGGGAGAGGCGGAAGCGGTCGCGAGAGGGCTGGGAGTCAGATTAATGGTTTCACCGGCGAGCTTAACACTAACAATCAAGTTAAAGCCCTTGAGAGTGTTAACGGGAAGAGTTTGTTCGACAAAACCGGGTGAAACTAGGCGGAGAGTGTGATTGCCTGGGTTAAGTGAGATTTTGGAAAGAGGGGTAAAGCCATGGGGGGTACCGTCGAGATTAATGTTGACGGCGTCGGGTTCGGAAATGACGGAGAGATAGGTTTGACCACCCACATCTTCCTGGAAAGTCAGAGTATAGCCAAAGCTGTCTGGTTCGGTGGCGCCTAACGTCCGATTGATGACGGTGGAGACACCTGGTTCAAGGGTAAGAGAGGTTTCGTAGGAGAGCAAGTTGCTACTACTATTGGGAGTAAGTTTGAGCGTATAGGTACCAGCTTTCAAAGAGTCGAGTTTAAAAGGGGTATCGCCGCGGTTTTCGCCATTGAGAAAAACGGTCGAAGCGGGAGTAGTGGTAATTTCGAGGCCGGCAGGTTTTTTGAGAAAGAGATTTTTGACGGTACAACCGGAGAGAAAAATTCCCGCAAAAAGTATAACCAAGAGTTGACGCATGGGTATATGGTAACACGAGTTGACAAACTCCCCTACTCGTTTTATATTCGCAGTTAGCAGTCTAGTCACATGACTGCTAGAATATAGGTCAATGTGACGGAGGTAAAAACATATGGCAATCATTAGATGGGATCCAACTCGAGCACTACTTCATTGGCCCAACGTCTGGGAAGACGAGGATTGGGGAGTTACTCCGGCCGACAATTTGGATGTGTATGAAACAAATGACCAAGTGGTAGTAAAAGCCGCAGTAGCCGGAGTAGATCCAGAGAAAGTTGAGGTAACCTTTGAAAAAGGGGTTCTCTCGATCACGGGAAGTGAAGAAACGGAGGAAAAGGAGGGAAAAAAATACTACCGCAAGGCAAGTCGTTCCTATTCGTACCGAGTGGCAATTCCCGGAAATATCGATATGAGCAAGGAACCGGAAGCTACGGTAACAAACGGAGTTATTGTGGTGAGCTTCCACAAGGCTGAAGAGGCTAAACCGAAGAAAATTGCGGTGAAAAGATAGGTTATAATTAGCCGGGAAAGGCCCAGTGGCGAAGTGGAAACGCGGCTGTCTGCAAAACAGCTATTGCACCAGTCCGATTCTGGTCTGGGCCTCAGGTTTTGGCTAGATCAATGACGGTTTCCACTAGACGGTTACTATAGCCCCATTCGTTATCATACCAGGCGAAGACTTTGACTAGATCACCGTCAATAACTTGGGTGAGAGCGAGGTCAACAATAGCAGATTCTCGACGGCCAATAATGTCGGAAGAGACCAGGGGTTCGTCAGTAACCGCCAGGATGCCGGTATAACGATCCTCAAGAGTGGCCTGGCGGAAAAAGTTGTTGATTTCTTCGACAGAAGTGTTGCGTTTGACTACAAAGCTAAAGTCGGTGATGGAGCCAGTAATCGTCGGAACACGGAGAGAGAGGCCGTCGAAGAGGCCTTTGAGCTCGGGAATCGTCTCGGTGGTAGCGATGGCGGCCCCAGTAGTAGTGGGGACGATGTTGTAGGCAGCGGCACGGGCACGGCGGAGATCTTTGTGTGAACCATCTTGGAGATTTTGATCGTCAGTGTAGCTATGGATGGTGGTCATGGCGGCTTTGGCGATACCTAGGCGGGAGTGGACTACGGCGGCAACAGGAGCAACACAGTTGGTCGTACAAGAGGCATTATTGAGGACGGTGATGGTGTTTTGACGGTCATGTTCGATAATTTGAGCGGCGTTGACACCAAGCACGCTGGTCGGGACATCGGAACCCTTGGCAGGAGCAGAAATGACAACTTGCTGAGCACCACCAGTTAAGTGTTGTTTAGCCTTGTCAGCAGTGGTAAAGGCCCCGGTTGATTCGATGACAATTTCAGCCCCGTATTTACCCCAGGGAATTTTGGCGGGGTCACGCTGGGCAAGCACGGGAATTTTGAACTGAGAATCTAAGATTAGATAGCCAAGCAGTGGATCAGAATCGGTAGCGTCAGCGCTAGCTTGGTAGGTTTCGTAAGTGATATCTCCAGGGAAAAGCCCGTAAGTAGTGTCGTATTTGAGAAGATGAGCCCAACCAGGAAGATCCATGGAACCGGAAGTGTTGATGGCGGCAAGCTTGATTACCGAGCGATGATATTGCCACCAGACACGGGTCGCTAAACGGCCAATACGGCCAAAACCGTTAATGGAAAAGGGTTGCATATATTTCAGTATATAGGAATTAGGAATTAGAAAATAGTACTATTTTGATATATTTTGATGTATTTGTGAGTTGTGTCTGGTGTCTTGAGGGGAATTGGGTTGACAAGCGGAGGATATTTGCTAGGATCAAGCGCTTCGGGGGCTAATTAACCCCATATATGATAAAAATTGAGTGGCATAAACTAACAATTTGGGGGAGACAGATCCCCCGCAGAATTTTTGGGGTACAGCTGGCTGGGATGGCAATCACCCTCTCGCTCCTCCCCTACCCGACTCATGCCTTTAATTATATGGAGACGGCGAGTTTGCCGGAAGCTGAGCAAGTGGTGGTGACAACGACCTCACAGTACCAGTTCCCCTTGGCAGAGACAATCGGAACATCCCAAGGTTATCATTTGTTACACCCAGAGCGGGAACGGTGGTTGAAGTAGCAAAAACAAGAGTTGGTTACGGGAATTTTGTCAGAGTGGCACACGCCGGAACAGCGTCTAGTTTGTATGCTCATTTGGACGAAGTTAAGGTAGCAGCGGGACAAAAAGTTACTAAGGGAGAAGCCCTAGGAACTGTGGGGATGACTGGTTGGACAACCGGACCACATTTACACTTTGAGTTACAGATGGGGAATAGAACAGTTAACCCGGCAGGGTTTATTTCACGATAGTACCGATTAGCTCACCTAAGACAGCTTTTTTGGCGTTGCCTTTTTCGAGGAAGTTAAAAACCATAATAGGAAGTTTGTTGTCCATGCACAAGGCAAAGGCTGAGGTGTCCATAACTTCTAAACGATTCTTGAGAGCATCCATATAGGAGAGAGTTTCGTATTTTTTGGCTTCGGGGTGCTGTGGCTTTCATTAGGCAGTCACAGTTGAGTTCAAGAGCACGCAGAGCGGCCCCGGTATCGGTAGTAAAGTAGGGGTCGCCAGTACCAGCGGCTAAGATAACTACCCTACCCTTGTGCATATGACGAAGGGCCCGGCGACGGATAAAAGGTTCGGCGACAGCGGGCATTTCTAGGCTAGTTTGCAAACGAGTATCAACCCCTAGTTTCTCGAGAGCGTCTTGGAGGGCGAGGCTATTCATGACGGTAGCCAGCATACCCATGTAGTCGGCGGTAGAGCGTTCGATGCCGTTGGCGGCACCGGCTAGACCACGAAAAATATTACCGGCTCCAATAACCACCGCCATTTGGATACCAGTTTCGTGGACGGATTTGATTTCGATTGCCACTTCGTGAGCGGCGGTTGGGTCAATCCCATATTCACGATTGCCGAGGAGGCTTTCGCCGCCGAGTTTGAGTAAGACGCGTTTGTAGGCTGGTTTGGACATACCAAGAGCTTATTGTATAAGGATCGAAAAGAAAATACTAGGTGTTGATTGGTGTGATATTTGGTGATTATTCTGTCCCGGATTTACGAGGCACCAGACTCCTCTATGGGGTATTTTGCGGGGGTACCCACAAGAGTGGTGTTTCTATACTCTAAGGGGGCACTAATTATAGACAGGATGAAATCAATTAATTTAGATTTTCGGCGGCGACATCGACTCCATTCACACAATATTCCTTGCCACCATAGACATGAGTCTTGAGGTAGTTATATTGGGCGGGGTAATGGGCTTTTTCGTAGCAGGAATTGTAAACATAATGATTATTTCCAAGCGCAAAGGCTTCGGCGCAGTTGGTATCAGAAATTGGATACCCGTTTTGATAGCCCACAATATGACCATATTGAGCATCATCAACAACTGTTTCGTTGGAATATCGATATAATTTTTTACCATTCGCATCCTGGCCGATATATTCGCAACCAATTGTACTATTAAAGGCAGGCACAGAAGCGTCTACGCCAGTTTCAGCAATGGCCCAAGAGTGCATAAATTCGTGGATAACGGTTGAGGGGCAAGCACCGGGATCGTGAGCGTAAGCGACAGGGTCACATTGGAGAGTGACGGCACCATTCCCTCCATTTGTAAATCCACCTTGTTCACCGCTCCCTCCACAATCAACATAAAATGGGGTGTTGGAATGTTGGGCGAGAGCTGAGCCGATGGGGAGAGCTTCTTTGATTACGGCGGATCGATAAGAGTTGGGACAAAAGTCAGAAAAATAAAATTGCAGGCCACCAGCAACAACTTGCCATTTCCCAGTAGCCTGATCACAAGTGAGATAAGTATTATTGCCACCGGGCCGAACCTCACCATAGTTGGTACAAGAAGATCCTATACTGGTAGTAACGCACTGACCATTTTGGCACTCGGCGCTCCCACAATTACTCTTGATCTTGCCATCCTGATCCACGACGGTATGATTGCTACCACAGTAAAGATCTTGATCTGGTCTAGTCACTACGTCTACACAATCTCCGTTTTCCCTCACCTTGTAGTTGTCAGGATCACAGTACAAACGACACCTCTGATTATTAACGATTCCATTGAATATTTCGCTGTTGGGGGAGGAACAGGTAGTACCAATTTTATTGTTGTATACACTTAAAGACATTGAGGGTAGGGAGGAGACTGGGTCTACCATGGGAGCAGAATTGGCTTGGTTAGGATTGGGGGTAAGAGGAGTAGGGATTTGGAGGGTGATTTTATCTGGCTCTTGTTCGACAATCGGATCGGTGGTCTGAGTGGTTGGGCTTACTCCACATTTATGAGCTCCATCTTGTTCATCTTTGAAAAATATGGGTTGGCCGTCACTATCCCTAGGACAGATCTGGGTACAGCGATCGTTGTTTCCCCACAATTGATTCCATAGACCAGTCAAGTTAGTCGTACATTCTGTGCCTGGAGTTGGGGAAGTTACTGGCGGAACTGTGACTGTTTGATCGGAAAAAGGATTGTCTCGACATCTATTGGCGGCGTCAATTTGACCAATGAGTGACCAACCATAATCGGCACAATAACCACTGGCACAGTCATCATTGCCATAACAATAGTGACCATTTTCATGCTCAATAGTGCCATCACTGTGAGTAATGGGGTTGGGATGATTATTGGTGTCGGTCATACAGTACCAATCGGCTTTGGATTCACCCGGCTTTTTAATTAATTGGCAGGAACCACTCTGGCAACTACTGTTGGCATTGGTGCCGGCACACTTCTGTCCCCCGGGAATATTGGTGGTTTGTGCGGGAGTAGCGGGTTGGACGGGGGTGGGTTTGGTGCCGCAATAGTTCCCACCGATTGCATTGTAATAGTCTCCGTTAGGACACAGATTCTTACAACTATCGCCCCAGAGAGTATCGATACACTTGTCGCCCACTGCGAGCTGTTTAGAATCTTCTATTACTTTTTTAACCTCATCCTTCGTGCCACAACGGGTTCCACCAATGCCTGGTGAAAAACTGCCTCCTGGACAGGCTTCCTTGCAACCATTAGCCCCCCATGTGTCTGTACATGGGTCGCCAATTTTGAGCTTACCGTCGGTGGTGGGCTGGGCGGGGGCGGGGTTGGGATCGCAGGTATAATGGGCCCCACCTCCCCTGGGTCCAGTTTGTATAAGATGAGGAGTAGTGTTGGGTCCACAGTCCGAAGGATCTGTAACTGTGGTAGTGGGTTGGGTGGCGGGGGGACAGGTCCAAGTGTTTTCATCTCTTTGAGGAGTGCCTGTGCCACAGGAGTGGTAGACGGCCTTGCCGTTTTCACAAGTGTAATACGAGTGACCGGACTTATCTTGAGCATTAAGACCAACTTTGCATGTTTGACAGACCCATTGACCAGAGCTATTCTGAGTGGCATAACCCGAATCACACTGATAGGCGGCGTCAACTAAGGTTCCTGGAGTTGCCCCAGTACAGATGTAGTAAGTTTGAGTTTGACCTTGGGCGTTGGGACTAGAGTGTGATTGGACAGCTTTGCCAGAGTTACATTCAGAGGGATTGGCAACGTGAGCTCCGGCGGGTTGCGTGGCAGTACATCCCCGGGGGCCCCACTTGACTTTGGCACCATTTTTAATACGGTCATTACAAAGAGCTTCACCAGTTAGGGGGGCGGCAGGAGCGGGAGCGACGGCTTTGGTTTCACATTGGTTGTTGATGGGGTTAAGGGTGGTTTTGCCACTGCCGTGGAGGAAATCACAAATCTCTTGAGTCTTGTCCTTGACAAACTGGCCATTGTAACAAGTTTCACCTTTGGAATTGGTACTACCAGAGGGAACTATGCCGCCACTAACATAGCAGGAGCCAGGAGACTTATTACATCCTTCTGAGTTGGGTTTGCCAGCGGTGTACTCACAACCAGCGCTCGGAGGAAGAACAACTTTGGTGGGATCGGAAGAGAGGACTTCGTCACAAGGCTTAGTTTCCCCCAAACTACAGTCGTCGTTATATTTGATACATTCTCGTCGAGGACAGCCAGAGGTGGTACATCGACCGGTACCACTAGCCGGGAGACCATAACCAGTAGCGGCCCAAGAACCAGCGGGGACTCCAGTGTTACCGCCCGGACAGAGGGTGGTGTTGGCAGTGATGGTGGAAGCGGGAATGGCAGGAGTTCCGCCGTTCTGGGCGGCGGGAGGAACAGCTACTTTGGCAGAGGTGAGACAACTGCCATTTTTCCATTGCTTGCCGAGATCTTCACAGGCTTTTTGGGCAGCTATCTTATCCTGGGGGGACGATTTTGGGTTGAGGGTAATTATTTTTAATCCTTTTTCAATGTCTTTATTTTTATCGACTTTGACAGATTTGCCAGTATTGGTGTTGGTAAGGGTTCCGCCTCCTCCTTGTGCTGCTTGCCCTTGAGTTTGAGTGAAGGTGACACCATCGTCAAGTTCCTCGACTAGTAATTACGCCAGACGAAGAAACTAACAACAAGAAGAAGGGCGAGAACACCTAAAATAGCTTGAGTGGAGAATGAATGGTGGGTTTTTTTCATAGAGAGTCTGAGGTAGTAATAGTATTAACTATCATGGTCATGGGGGAGAGAGTGTCTATTGCCGGAGAGAGGTTGCCTGTCACAATCACAGAGGAACCAACAAGATTATCTAAACCCTGAACATCAAGGAGAATGGGACGGCCATCAGGAAGAACAAGAATGTAAGTGCCGGATTCACCGATAACCGTATCTTTACGTAGAATTCCATTTACAGTAGTATCGCCATACTGAATGGCAGTCGAGCGATAGTAACCATAACCCAAGACAACGATCAGGAGGAAAAGGGGAATGAGGAAATAGGATAGAGGAAGATGGGATCTACGACGCAGTTTGGCCATAGAGTAAATCTGACACAAATATCTAAATAACACAAGAAATAGGAATAAATTAGTTAGGGTACCAATAAAAAGCGGGTTAGGGGGATGGCTTGATAGGGAGAATTAGAATACCAAACTTGGAATGCCGAAGAGAGGTCAATATTGAGATTAGTGCGGGTAACAATGAATTTTCCGGTAGCGTAGCGGAATGTGATGGTAAAGTTTGGGGTGTAAATAGGTAGCTGGCTCATAATAAGGCCAGTGGCATCGACATATTGTTGTTCGGCTGGAGGAGTGGTTTCAAAAACATCTCCACCGGTCTGAGTAGGAATATCTTTAATTTTAGAAATGTCGATCAATTGAGGGGGAGAATTTTTTGATGGAGTTGTAGGAGACTTATTTAGGTTTTGGTAAGCAAAATACCCAAGTAGGATGAGAACGAGAATGAAAATTATGAGAAGAATTTTTTTCATAGTATAAATTTATGGAGATGATTCTGGGGGAATATATGCCCTGACTCTCCAATTATGAGCACCGTTAGGACAGCCTGTTTTGGAACAATCCATATCTATTCTATCATCGGGAATTGTAACGCCTTCCCCATACCACGGGTCATTAAAAATGATATTACCATTATCATCAATACCGGTAGCAATAGTATTGTGAGAAACCCATTGTGACCCGGTATAGATATAGGCGTTAACCCAGACTGGAATCCCTTCGGCAGTATATTGTTCGATTTGATCCTTAATATCTACGGTTGACCCTTCAATTGGAATGTCTTCGTAACCGAGACTTTCGAGAGCTTCGATGTGTTCATAATATCCAGTACCGAGACATTGAATTCCTCCACGCTCATTGTAAGTTTGAAAATAAGTTTCTGGATCACATTCACCTGTTTGAGTTCCAATAATCATGGCGGCAGCCATAATTCCACATCCGGAAGTTCCCCAATTACAATCAGATTCTCCTGGAACTGGATTATATGCCCATTTGGGATCTTTTTGACTACAATAAACAAATGCTGGAGAAGCGGATGGTAAGGGAGAAGTGGTGATCGGGCTAGGAGAGAGCGAGGGGCGAGGGCTAGGAGAGAGCGAGGGGCGAGGGCTAGGAGAGAGCGAGGGGCGAGGGGTAGAAGAAGGTGTGGGAGAGGGTAGGTTTCCGGTAACCTTGTCTACACAGTAGTAGTGGGTGCCGTCAGTCGGGTGAGTTTTGAGGCTACAACGGCCGCTAGCACATAGATTATCATCTCCTGTGAGGAATCCACTGCCACAGCGTCCTCCATTTGGAAGAATAGACGAGATGGGCCTGGGAGATGGAGAAGGTGAATTAGTGGATTTGGGAATAGAAGATTTACTGGAAGGGACAGCTACCAAAACACAATTTTGATGAGTTTCGTCAAAGACGTAATTAGTACCTTTTTTGTGGCAATCGTCACGTTTTTTTTGTACTTCTGGATTGACTTGACAGGATTTGCTGCTATTACTATATTCCTGTCCGGTTGGACAATTGTGGAAGGTGGTTTTGCCATTATTATCACAGGTAAGATATGTACGACCAGTGGGATCGCTAGAATCTTTGCCCGTTTTACATGCGGAACATTTATATTGAGTTGTTCCAGCAATGGGGATAGCATAGCCGGAGGAGCAATAAGAACTCTGGGGGACAGTGTCCCCTACTCCACCACCAACACATTTGAGAATGGTCTCTTCGCCAGCAAGTTTGCCAGTATCGGTTGTGATGGTTTTACCAGAAATACATTCTTCCGGTGACTGGACAATGGTGCCAGCAGATAATGTTCCTGTACATTTAGGAATATTGTTAGTCACAACACATTTTTGATTGATACCACAAGAAAAATTCTCACAAGGATTGAGTGGGGGGTCCGAAGAAATCGTAGGGGGTGTTGTCTTAGTGATACATTGATTGGTAGTAGTATTATAAGTTTGACTGGTCGGATCGCAAGTACTACTCATTTGAATATCAAATTCGGTTTCAGAAATCCAGGCTCCATCATAACAACGAGTTTGATTTTGAAGAGTGCCCGTAGTACTAAGTTGGCCAGAGGAACTATAACAATTAGCTTTTGCGCTTTCGTCAACATTAGAACTACCTGGAGGAGGAGCGGTCCCTTGAGTGTATTCATAGCCGGGGCTGGGAGGAAGAATAACCCGTGAAGGATCCTGTTCATATATATCTGAACAGCGAGCACTTCCAACCCAGGCTCCGTTTTGACATTGAACACATTCGCGATCTTGTGGACTACTATATTGTTTTCCACTTGCGACCCATTGGCCGTCAGCAATGGAAACACCAGCAGAACCACTTAAACAAGAATTGCCCGTAGGTGAAGGCGAGCCGGATAAATCAGAATTGGTAGGTGGGTTATTTGATTTTGAATTTTCAGCATTCATGGTGGTTGTTGCGGTGATTCGTTTTTTCCCTTCACTTTCTATGGTAGATTGGACAATCTGTTCGATAGCATCATAAAGTTTGTCAGGACTTTTTTGCCGGTTTGGGTATCGGTGATGGTAGCTCCACTATTGTTCGCTGCCTGAGCTTGAGTTTGAGTCATTTGTAAACCATAACCTCCGTCTTCAACCAAGATTGCGATGGTTGCGGGTTGGGGAATAAAGAAATTACGCCAGACGAAGAAACTAACAGCAAGAAGAAGGGCGAGAACACCTAAAATAGTTTGAGTGGAGAATGAATGGTGGGTTTTTTTCATAGAGAGCCAGAGGTAGTAATGGTATCAACAATCATGGTCATGGAGGAGCCGGGGCGGATGGCTGGAGAGAGAATGCCCGTCACGATTACAGAGGAACCAACGAGGCTATCTAAGCCCTGAGCATCGAGAAGGATGGGGCGACCATCAGCGAGAATGAGGAGGTAGTTGCCGCTTTTCCCAAGTGTGGTATCTTTCCGCAGAGTACCGGAGACGACGGTATCACCATATTGAACGACAGCTTCGTTGATGACAAAAATACCGGACGGCTGAACGAGGGAGCGATAGTAGCCATAACCCAAGGCAACGATCAGGAGGAACAAAGGAATGAGGAAATAGGATAGAGGAAGCTGGGATCTACGACGCAGTTTGGCCATAGAGTAAATCTGAC
>Ga0075859_111_pt1 | contig 34104 bp, 38 predicted proteins | sample RifGroF2_FD_67961 | JGI IMG/M metagenome (GOLD analysis project Ga0075859, IMG submission 67961) | Microgenomates bacterium GW2011_GWF2_46_18 | reverse complement strand
AAACGCATGGGCCAGCGTGGTTTCGTCTGCATATTCTATCTCAACTCCCGTCGGAAGTCCACGACCTATCCGACTAATTTCCACTTTTAGTCCATCCAATGCTTGCTTAACATACAGTGCCGTGGCCTCCCCTTCCAAACTGGTATTGGTTGCCAAAATCACCTCGTCGATTCCGCCTTTTTTGACCCGGGTAACCAAAGTATCAATAAACAGTTCGTCCGGCCCGATATTATTCAAAGGGGAAATACAGCCGTGCAAGACGTGGTAAACCCCGCTGTAACTTCCCGACTTCTCAATCGCCAACACATCTTGAAATGACTCAACTACACAGACCTGTCGACTATTGCGCGAGGAATCCGCACACACCGCACACTGCTCCTGATCACTCAAATTATGGCAAATACTGCACAGCTTAGTTTGTTTTTTTAAATTGGCGAGGAAGGCAGCAAAACTATCCAAATCCCGCTGAGGTACCCGAAGTAAGTAAAATGCCAGTCGCTGTGCACTCCGTCTCCCAATCCCCGGCAATTTCTCAAACGAGCTTGTTAAGTCTTCGACAATTTTAGGTAAACGCATGTAGCGAACAACTTACTGTTGTCCTCCACCCATTCCTCCCAATAGTCCCTTGAGTCCTCCCGACATTTCTTGCAGTTTCTTGGCCGCAATCTGTTGGGATTTTTTGACCGCATCATTCAATACTTTGACCAATCTTTCCTCATACTTGCCATCAATGGTTATTGTCTGGACCTTTTGGTCAGCTGTCATAACTACTCGGATCCCATCCGCTTCCATCTCAATAACTTCAGCCTGCAATTGTTTCTGCATCTGAACTGCTTGGTCTCGAATCTGTTTCAGTTGTGATGCCTGTTGCCCCATTTGTTTAAATTTATCGAACATATCTCTCCTTTTGGTTAACTATTAAATATGGCCATCGCTTCGTCTATTGTATCACTTGGCGCGGGCATCTTGGCTGCCGCTTCCGCTACTTCACACTTGACCTTCATCTCTCTTCCCATCGCCTCACTCAACAATTTTTCTAATTTCCCCAAAATCTTTTCCGTCATTATTTGTTCTTTATGAAAAGCATATCCCACTTTGATAGTTAAAATGTCTCCCGAGATCTGCGCCGGGGTCGCCTTGGATAGCAGCGCTCCCAGTGTCAGACTGTCTCCATTCAGTCCTTTAAGTAGTTTTTGCCAAACTTCGTCGTGACTAACCGCCGCCATTTTTTTCTCTGGCTTGGGACTTTGTGGAACTATCTTCGTCGGTTTCGGATCCTTATTCTTTTCCCCAAAGTTCGATGGTTTTGGGACTACTCCGCACCAATCGATTATCACCATTTCAACCAGCAGTTCCGGCACTGCACTTGTCCCGCTCTTACTAGCCACCTCATCCAAGGCAAAAATTAACTTCGTTAAGGTTACTTCTTTCCCTTCCATTAGCAAATCTCGCAAAGCCTTCATCGTCTCTACCAACAAGTATCCCAAATTAACTCCTGTCAAAACCGCCTTGCGAAAAACCTGCAAAGCCAAGTCGGCATCCTTGTCCGCCAAAGCATGAGCCAGTGGCTTGGCCGAAAATCCGGCCACTCCCACGACTACCTCTTCCATTCTCCCCAAATCTACTTCCATAGTCGTAGTTAGCGCTATTTCCAAAGCCTTCACTCCATCCCGAAATGACCCATCAACCGCTTTAGCCAAATAACTAAGAGCCTCCTCACTGATTTTCTTTTCTTCCCCAGCTACCACCCGCGATAACGATCGCTTCATTTCGTTTTCGCTCGCTTTCCCGAACTGAATCGGTACACAGCGTGATTTAATTGTTTCCGGAACCTTATGTGTCTCGGTCGTACACAAGGCAAATATGGCATGTTTCGGTGGCTCTTCCAAGGTCTTAAGTAAGGCATTAAATGCTTCCGTCGTCAGCATGTGAACTTCATCGATAATGTACACTTTGTAAGAAAGTTGCGACGGAGCCAAACGAATTTTCTCTTTCAATTCCCGAATATCATCAATACCTCGATTGGAAGCCGCATCAATCTCGATAAAATCGACTGCCGATCCGTTCAAAATCGACTTACATGCACTACACTCGTTACATGGCTCTCCCAATTTATTCCGGTTTTTCTCGCAGTTAACGATTCTTGCCAAGACTCGAGCCGCGCTCGTCTTCCCCGCTCCCCTTGGACCTGTCAGTAAATATGCGTGGGCAACTTTATTCGCCGTCACGATTTGTTCCAGAGTCTTTCTCACACTGGCCAAATCTAGTTCATCAATCGTGCGAGGACGGTATTTCAAATACAAACTCATACTCATACTTTACCACGAGTTCTCACCTATTCGTGATGAAATCCCAGTAAATGCATGAGTCCATGCTCCGCCAAAAACTGGATCTGGATATCCACTTTGATTTGTTTTTCCAAAGCTTCGGTTACCGCTTCAGGATAGCAAATCACGATATCTCCCATGCGCAATATCCCGTCCGGCGGCATCAAAAAAGGCCGGTCATCCGCCGGATCATTTAAGGGGAACGATAAAACATCCGTCGGCCCCGCTACCTGCATGTAAGTCTGGTGAATCTGACTCATCTTCCGCTTCCCGACTACCTCAACTTCCACTTCGATCCCGTCCTTTAGTTGATGTGCTTCCAAAATCTTTTCTAGGTGATTCCGCAAAGCCGTCCGATCAAATGGATACTTGGCATCTGCCGCAATGTTGATCGTGATCATTGTTGTGTCAAAACTTCTTTTACCACTTTGGCAACAATACTTCCCTCCGCCTGTCCTTTAAATTCTTTCATAATGCTTTGCATTACTTCGCCAAAATTGGTCCTTCCTTCCCACTTTTCTTTCATTCCCAACACTCTAATTCTAACTTCCGCTTCATCCATCATCTTGGGCAAATACCCCTCAATCATCGCTAGTTCAAATTCCTCTTGTTTGGCTTGCTCGGTTCTCCCCGCTGCGCGATAGGCCACAATCGACTCGCGTCGCTTTTTGGCTTCTTTTGCTAGTACCGGGATTACCTGTTCATCGGTCATCTCTCCCCCACCCCCCGCCGCAAAATCAATTCCGGCATATCTAATCGCCGAAATCAGCATCCGTATCGCCGAAAGCCGCGGCGCATCCTGGGCTTTCATCGCCTTCTTCATCTCATCCTGCAAATCCCCGGCAATGCTCATGATTTCTTTCGGTTGGCAGCTAGTTTTTGCATCCGTTCGGTATAACGCTTACGCTTAATTTCATTATTTCGCTCCTTGCGTTTTACGGCTGGAGATTTATGAAATTCACGTTCACGCACCTCTTCAATGATATTCTCATTCAAGACTTTTTTCTTAAACCGTCGGATGATTGCGTCCGGACTCTCGTCCTTTTTCGCTCTTACAATAATCGGCATTAATTATCAACACCCCCTTATCATTTCCAGTATATCTGCTGGAGTCAGTTCAGTTTTTTCTTTTGCGGAACCCTTATCGGATCCCGAAAATAGCATCAGTCCCGAATTGTGGTAAAACCATCTTTTTTTGGACTCGCGCGTTGTTATTTTAACATACAATCGGTCCAAATTAAGCTTTACATCCGGTTTTAATTTAATCTTTAAATAGCCCTTTTCAGGGTCGTGTACCACCACGATATCGTATCCAGCCCGCTGAGCCACCTTAGAGACGTCATCGGCTCCGGTTACTACCACAATTCCCTTCCCCCACAAACTCTCAAACTCGCTCCCCATAGCAATCGCCTGCTTCCCCTTCTCCCAATCCTTCAGTCTTTGATAAACTCCGTCCAAGTATAAGAATCCAGCTCTCGCTACCGCCGCATTATCCAGAGTCTGTAATCGGTGCAGGGAGGGAATTATTTCTGCCAAGGTAAAGGCAAATCGAGGTTCAGTTGCCTCTTGCCAAAAACAGTCATCAAAATGATCAATTTGGTATGCGTGCGCAACCATCGCAGAAACCCCAGTATCACTTGGGCTAATCAGTCCTTGCGACACTAACTCTTCCCACACCAACTTGCTGGCACAGGTTTTTTTGGCTCCCGGCTGATGATGATCAAACTTGCCAAACCCCACGTCAACATGAGTTACATGTGGGTCAGTATCTACGGCTACATTTTTGTAAGTGGAGCCCGCAGGGATAAATGTAAGCTCCGCATCTCCATAATGGGCAGGGTCAAACCGGATCAGCAACCATCCCGCCATCATAGCGTCCAAATCCGGATTCCGGTGCATCACAATAATCTTAGACATAGAGTAATTCTACCAAAATCTTGGCCAATTTATCCGGATCGTGTCTGACCATGCTTCGTGCCAATTTATCCCCCTTCTCTTTTTCTACCCTCCCCTTAGCTAGCAATCTTCCTCTGATTACCTGCCAGGAATCATTAGTTTTGGCCACTTCATCCAAATTATCCTTAACCCAATCTGCTTCTTCCCTAGCGTATGCTTTAGCTACCGCCTTCTCAATCGTCTGATCCGTATTGACTACTACATAGTTAACTCGTGACAGCGGCAAATATTTCCCCAAATCAATCAAAAAATCTTGAGCCCCATACCCGTAACTCTCCCCTTTTTTGGTCATCACATTCATCACAAATACCACCCTAGCTTGACTTTTAACAATTGCTTCGACTGTCCCCGTCACTACCAAATTAGCCATCGTGTTGGTATACAAATCACCGGGCCCTAACACTATCATATCCGCCTCGGCGATTGCTCGCTTAGCTTCGCTATCAATTCTCGTTTTGGGGATCGTCCGAAAGTGTTTGATCCTCTGCTTCCCCACTTTCCCCTGCCCCAAATCAATCAAGTGTTCTCCCAGTATTTCTGTTCCATCGGTGTATGTCGCCAAAAGTGACACTTTATCGTACGAAATCGGCAAAATCTTCCCTCTTACATCCAACAATTTCGCCGTTTCCTTGATGGCCCCTCGCTGGTCGCCCAACACATCTGACACCGCCGCCATAAATAAATTCCCAAACGTCATTCCGCTAATTCCTACTCCCTGATAATATCGATACGAAAATAATTTTCGCAAAATTCCCTCATTCGCCGAAAGCGCTACCATACACTGTCTCACTCCCGACGTCGGCAGCAAGCCAAATTCATCCCGCAAAACTTTGTTACTCCCGCCATCATCCGCCATCGTCACAATCGCTGAAATCTCTAAATCATTGTATTTTTTCAAGCCCCTAAGCACTGTATATGTTCCCGTTCCCCCCCCAATCACCACAATTTTTTTCTTCATCCCCAAAAGATATCCTTGATAGTCACGGTAATTAATAACAAAATAAGTAAGGCCATTCCGACTGCGTTGACATATTTTTCGACTCTCGCAATGCGTTTTCTTCCCACAACTTTTTCCAATCCGATTAACAATAATCTGCCCCCATCTAAGGCCGGGATCGGCAACAAATTAAAGATCGCCAAATTTAGTGAAATTATTCCCGCAAATCTAACAAGCACAATCCACCCTTGATCAGCCGCTTGCTGTCCAATCTGCACTACCTTGACCGGTCCCGATACATTTTTGACTAGCTCAACCGGGTGAGCCAATATTCGCCCAAATTCTTTAGTCCATCCCCACGCTTCCTTCATCCCCTCATTAGCTCCATAAAAAGGGGCACTGTACCAAGCCTTCTGTTCGTAGACAATAATTGGCACATCCACAACTCCCACTCCCAAAGATCCCTCTCCCTCTGGTGGGTTCTCCCGTGGGATCACATTCACCACTGTTTCACTTGCGCTCCGCTGCCCATTTGCGTCTACCGTTGATAGGTAAAGACTAATCATCTGACCCTTGTTCTGTTTGATCATCTCCACAAACTTATCCGCGTCATCAATTTGTTCTCCTTTAACTCTCACAACTACCACTCCGACAGTTACTCCCGCCGCTTCGGCTGGAGATCCAGCAATCACCTGTGAAACCATGACCTGCTGACCCACCTCTTTGGGTACACCTAAGCGGGTATACACCACACTAAATGCCAAGATCCCTAGCACCAAATTCATAGCTACTCCCGCAACGGTTACCAAGGCTCTTTGCCAGGCCGGCTTGGCAAAAAACAGTTTCTTCCTAAGCATTGGATTAATCTTCTCCCACAAACTAGGATCCTCTTCTTCCCCAGCCAAACGTACAAATCCTCCAATTGGCAGCCAGTTTAAACTAAACTCCGTCTCTCCCCACATTCCCAATTTAACTGCTTTCGGCGGCAACCCAATCCCAAACTCCTCCACCTTAATCCCAAACAACTTTGCTACCAAAAAGTGTCCCAATTCATGCAATAAAACCAGAAGTGATAAAACTAGAATCGTCGTCACCGCTCCGATTATACCCTACAAACAGGTAATCGCCAGAACCCTTACATTTTCTCCCGTTTTCCCACTGACTCCCTTTACCAACACTTCGACTGTCTTACTCGGATCTCTCAGATAATCCTGTTTCAATAACTCTTCCACGCTCGCCGGCTTCATCGAAGCCACCTGCATCGCTAGTTCCTTCCCGAGTTTCTGGAAATCCTCTGTTTTGGCAACAAAATCCGTTTCACAAGCTAGTTTTACCAACGCTCCCACTTTCCCATTGAAATGCACGTAGGCAAACACATGACTAGCTCCCGTCTCTCGATCAGCTTTCTTCTCTGCTTTAGCGAGTCCTTGCGCTGCAATCAATTTCTTGGCCTTTTGGACATCTCCCTTACTCTCCGTCAAGGCTTTTCTCACCTCCATCACTCCCGCTCCGGTCTCCTCACGTAGCTCTTTGATTTGTTCCATGGTAATTTTCATACTTTCCCCTTTGCTTGGTCCTTGGCCAACTTGAGTCCTTTTTCGATGGCTTTTGACACTGATTCAAGGAGCATGACCACAGCTTTCAAAGCATCGTCATTGGCAGGAATTACTTTGGTAATAAAAGTCGGATCACAGTTGGTATCGCAAATTGCGACAATTGGGATTTCCTTGGCAATTGACTCTGCCATCGCAGTATTCTCGCGGATCGGATCCACGATAAAGACCAAGTCAGGCAGTTTGGTGAGCAGTACTACTCCCCCATACATCCGTTCCAGTCTATCCATCTCCCGTTTCAAAATCACTTGCTCTTTTTTGGTGTATTTCTTGTAATCAGCAATTCGATTTTTGATTTGTTCCCAGTTGGTAAACAAGCCACCCACCCACCGGTTGGCGATGTAAGGAACCCCCAATCGCTCAGCCTCGGCTTTAATGGTCGGTGCAGCCTGGCCTTTGGTTCCAACCAGCAAAATCTGCCCACCCTTAGCAATTGCTTCGGTCAAATACTCACAAGCCTCTCCCAACTTCTCTCTGGTTTTCACCAAGTCAAAAATCTGTACTCCATTTTTGATGGCATACACATATTTATCCATTCGTGGGTTACGTCTCTTCACCGAATGCCCAAAATGCATTCCGGTTTCTAACATGTCCTTTAACTCAGGAAGATTGGTTGATTCACTCACTTTGCCTCCTTAAACTTCTCCAGGGGCCTGAAATCAGGAGGTCTCCCCTAGATGTAAATTTTGTAACTCTGGAATTATATCACAAACCCTATTCATGGGGCTCAAACTTCTCCCGCTCACCAAGCTCTGGTGGTTTTAAAAGTTCTTCAATTAACTGATCATACTCGGGTGTTCCTGGAGATACCCCCCTTGACTCAATCGCTCTTCTCATCCAACCAGGAATAATTTGGATTGCGTCAGGCGGCAATGGCGTCCAATCATATCTTACTTTTTCTGACATAAATATCCCCTAGATTCTCCATCAAACAAGCTATTGTAACAGGCCCTACCCCATTTGGTACCGGCACCGCCACCCTCGCTTTCGCATACACTTCTTTGGTCATATCTCCCTGTGGCGCCCCTACATCTATCGCCACAATCCCTGATCGTACCATCTCCCCCGTAATTAGCCCAGGTTTCCCCACACAGCTAATCACTGTATCAGCCTGTGCCAGATCACCCGCCAAATCCTTGGTCTGGCTGTTCACTGCCACTGCTGTTACTTCATGTTTCTTGCTTAACCAGGCGATCAATGATTTTCCCACCGCTCCCGTCCCCCCCACCACCACAATTTCCCTTTGCCACAGTCGGTCATCCGCCACACTCTCCATGATGCTAATAATTGCTCTCACCGTGGCCGGCATAATCCCCGATTCTTCACTCCGCAGTCCATCTACATCTTTGGTCAGGGGGATAGCCGCCAATACTTCCCGTACTTCGTTTTCCTTTAAACCTGGAATCGGTAGTTGTACCATTAGACCCGTTACCTCCGTGTATTCTCCAATTTCTCGTACCCTCTTTTCTAATTCCTCTTTCCCAATTCCTGTGTCCAACCTTACCACCTCAAACTCCACTCCTACCCGTTTGGCCGCCTCACTTTTGAGCCGCGTATATAGCTCGCTTGCCGGGTCACTCCCCACCAACACACTCACGATTTTGGGTTTTGTCTCCATCTCAGAAACTCTTTGCCGAATCTGCTCCTCTATCTCAACTGCAAATCTTTTACCATCAAATAACATACCTACGGATTATACCGTGTTTATTTAACTACCTGGCAAATTACCTCACTCTCGGCATACTTGCGATCTATCAGCTTGACCACAAACCGCTCCACTTGGGGGAAAAGCAGGAAAATACTCATCGCCGCCATCCGCATTCTGGCTTCATAAATCTCCAGAAACATCTTGGTAAAAATCTCCCGATAACTACTGCCTTGTTTATACTCTGCATGAAAACTCTCCGGCACCCAAATCTTCCCGTCCCCCTTCGTAAAACTACCGAATTTCTCTTCCAACTGTTCAACCTCAAAATCCAACTGCCACTCTAGAGCCTTTGGCGCCATCGCCCAGGAGCTTCGCACGATTAGCGCATTGAGTAAGATATGGACATCTTCTTCCAAAGCATTGTTAGCAATCCCGCTCGCATACGAGCGATCCCCAATCCTATCCCGTCCGACATGCATCTTATCTGCTGCAACCAGTGCCCACTGCAACGGTATCCCTGCCCCCAAGTTTACCCCTAAATCCGCTAGCATTGGCTCTTCGTGAAAGAGAATTGTGTACAAAACAGCTCTCCATTCCGCTTCGTGCAATTTTGTATTAGCAAATAGCCGCGTAAGTAGCCAAGCCGAGTACATGGAATGCTCTTTTCGATCGCACAAATTCCCCAAATCATGGGTCATCCCGACCAAAGTTAATAAGTTCTCACTTTTACTCTCGTACCATCCTCCTTTGTTCCCATAGCTCTTCCCCGCTCTAGCTAATAGTTCGATGGCCGTTCCCGTCACCCACAGAGTATGCCTATCGGTATGATCATTAAATCCGTGTGGCAACTCCAGGTCAAGCACGGGACCCACATAATTCCACGTTTTCCCTAGCCCCCGATACAAATACGCCAGTGACTCCCCTTTGCCTGACAAATGTAAGTATTCCCCAAAATCAAACAATTGTTTTACCTTCGGCACGCGATGATTAGTCAAAAACGGGAAATCGTCCTTTTGGTACTCGATCCCCGCCGAATGAAAGTACTCCCACAAACCCACTCCGTCTGCCCTTCTCATCTCGTCACTACCAAGAAAGGGAGAGTGAATATCTATATTCCATTTGGGTACCGACTGATTTATCACCCCCTCATTCTACAGGACACACCAAACAGTGTATTTATGGTAGGCGCACAAATTTCGTGCGACTGCCAGTAAACCATAAGCTATAATGTACCCATGTCCAAACTACAACAAACCGATCCCGAGATCTATGCCCTGATCCAAGCCGAAGAGAAGCGTCAAACCGACGAACTAGCCATGATCCCCAGCGAAAATATTGTCAGCGAAGCAGTCAAAGAGGCCGTCGGCAGTGTTCTCATGAACAAATACAGCGAAGGCCAGCCCGGCAAACGTTACTACCAAGGTAACGGCAACATCGACGCAATTGAATCCCTCGTGGAACAACGCGCCCTCCAAGTTTTTGGCCTCGATTCAAAGGATTGGCATGTCAACGTCCAGCCAGTGACCGGGAGTATAGCCAATTTTGCCGTCTATGCCGCACTTTTATCCCCCGGCGACCGTATGCTTGCCATGTCCCTCTATGACGGTGGTCATCTCACCCACGGCTGGAAATTGCCGGATGGCAAACCCATTAGTTTCACTTCCAAAATCTATGATACCTACTTCTACAATGTCGACCCCCAGACCGAAGTTTTTGATTATGCGCAGATTGCCAAAATTGCCGCTCAGGTTAAGCCCCAAATCTTAATTAGTGGTGGCACCGCCTATCCTCGCGAAATCGATTATGCCAAGATGCGCGAGATTGCCGACTCAGTCGGAGCTATCTACATGGCTGATGTCGCCCACGAGGCGGGCTTAATTGCCGGTGGAGCCAACACTTCTCCCTTCCCCCACGCCCATGTTGTCACTATGACTACAAGGAAGACGCTTCGCGGCCCGATCGGCGCGATGATCTTCGCCAGCAAAAAACTTTTGGGTGACAGCGTTGCCGAGAAAATCGATTTTGCTGTCTTTCCCGCCCTCCAGGGTGGACCCCAAAACCACAGTATTGCCGGGATTGGCGTGGCTCTCCACGAAGCCTTGCAGCCCGAATTTAAAACCTATGCTCAGCAGGTAGTGAAAAACGCCCAGGTTCTAGCTGCTGAACTTAAAAAGGCCGGCTTCCATGTCGTCTCCGGCGGCACCGATAAACACCTGATCCTTCTGGATTTGCGCAACAAAGGTATTTCCGGCAAAGACGCTGCTCTCGCTCTTGAAAAAGTTGGGATCATTACCAACAAAAATACCGTGCCCGGGGAAACCGGCAAACCCTGGAACCCCTCAGGTCTCCGTCTCGGCACCCCGGCTGTTACTACCCGCGGCTACACCGAAAAAGACATGCTCGAAGTTGCGAAGAAAATTATTGCTACGCTTTCACCCTCTAATTAGTCACCCTGTTCATAATTAACCTGGTCGTCTCTTCCACACTAAATCTCTTTGTATCCACTGTCATGTCGTACAACAAGCGATTTAGATATGACCTCCCCCCATAACGATCTGTAAACACTCGCAAATTACTCGCTTCTCGTTCATTAGTAACATACCGCGCCTCAGCTAGATCTTTATATAATTCAGGGTCCCGTGCAAATATCCTTCGAACTCTCTCTTCCGCGCTACACACCAATAAAACCTTTAACACTCCCGGCAAATTATTTACGACTGCCACCAACCCCGCCACCCTCCCTTCCTCAATCGTTCTCCCCTTCTTCATTTCTTCTATCATCATTTGGTCAATTCCATCGTGGACACTGTCACCCGCTAATTCCGCCCCATAACTGCTCATCCCATTCCGCTCACACCATATTCGGTATAACTCTCCCGCTCCAAACACCTCCCATCCCAACTTACTACCCAACTCACGTGCAATCGTCGTTTTCCCGCTACCCGCTTCTCCCGCAATTGCGATCGATTTTATCTGCTCTAGGCTCATATATTATCTACTGCTTAATGTTCCATTAATCATCCCGCTTGCAACCATTACTAGAGTCTCATTCACCCAACGTACACCATGTCCACTTTTCATCTCATCCTGTAATATTTTAATTACCCCACTAGCTCCACTTATACAAGTCGGAATAAATTCTGTTCCCTCAAAAGTCCAAACTTCTATAAAAGCCTCAGCATCATGCTTATGTCCTTTAACTTCACAATTAAACAGCCCGGGAGGTGACTCACGGTTAAAATAACCCTCTTGCTGATCCGAACCCAACAGCGAAGGACCTTCCTTTTTCGACATCCCAAGATTATAGGATATTAATTAACAATTTTCAAGTTCTTTGCGACCATCTCGACCAACTTTGTTCGAGCCTTCTCCTCATGCGCAAAATCCAGCTTATCCGTCTCCACCACCAACACATTATAATCTGGGTGAACCGTAGCTCCCGCCAGCCACTCCCGATTAACTTGTTTCATCATCAAAAAATAAGTTGGATCTACCGTCTCAAACTCTCGCCGTGACTCATGCGCTCGACGGATCAACTCTTCATCCCCTACTGCCAAATAAACTAATAAGTCAGGAGCCGGAGCTACCTTCCAATCTAGTTGCCGGAAAAAATGCTCGTATTCCCCAAAATGTGCTTCGCTCATTCTCCCAAGCCTTCGATTAGTCTCGGCATAACAAAAATCCATTTCCGGGGATACATCTTGAATCAGCACTTTAGCATCAACCTTTTTGCTTACCTGCTCCCATTTTCGCTGGACAAACCATTTTTGTGATTCCAAAAAATTCTTCTCTGGGTCGGCATAACTTTCTTTCAAGTACGGATTGTGCTGCCAATCCTCATAACTTTCCAAAACCCTATGTCCCCGTTTTCTCAATCCTTCCCCGATTACTTTGACTGCCGTGGTCTTCCCGACTCTCATCGAGTCTGCCATCACCTCAATGCGAATTCCCTCCTGCTTTTGCCTCACCCGTGGGTATACTAAGTGATTATTTTTTCCCATATTTGCTAATTGACAACAAACATACTTGCTCGATTAAGTAATTCGTGAGCAAAAATATTTTTCAAATTAGATAGGTCAACTCTTTCCCCACTCATCAATTTAGGAGCCTGCAATCTCGTCAACACTGTCTCGCCCAAAAACCCTTGAGCCAAATGAGGAATCTGGCTATCCGCATTGCCGATCGAGCGGCGGATCTCCTTCATAAACCCATCTCCTCTCACCCAGGGTAGTAAACCCGAATCCCGGTGCTGAAAATTTACTTCCGTTTTTAAGATCATTATTTCTGCCAAATCCATTCCCAATGCCGCCGTTCTCGCGATCATTTCATTAATGAGTGGTTTATCAATATATTCCGAGCGTCCCATCAAAGCTGCCATCACTTCCTCACTATTAGGATCGTTCGGGCAAGACCGCCTCATTTTGCCAACTACAAATACGAGTACATCTGCCATCTCATTTGCCACATTCCAATAGTCCTTCGCTCGTTCTCGTTCATACCAAGGTAAATGTTTATCTTTTAACAAAACTAGCTCATGTTCCAATGGTTCCTTCTCTTTCACTTCCCTTAGCTCATCATTAATTAACGATTGAATATCTCCCAATCCAGGTATTTCTCTCAATTCGCGCTGTAAATCATCCCAAGTAACCAGTGCGCTCACTGCCAAGTCCAACCTACCCCTCAACGCCGCTGATTTTGCCTCTAGTGTCGGCAACCTGCCAATCTTATATAACTCATGCTCAAATTCCCCAAAAATTCTGCCACCAAACTCATACTTATCCACTATACCGAGCTTTATCACTCCCCCACAACCTCTCAAAAATAATCACACCTACTCAGTTTTAGTTTTTTATAATATCGTACGTCGGAACATTCAACCACGTTTCTTCAAGAGCAAACCCAAACCCGTTCCCACCAATACGATCAAGCCAACATATTCGAGTAACTGTGGCCAGTAAAAAATTATTACTTCTGAGTTTTGATTTTTGAGTTTTGAGTTTATTTCCCATCCATTCGCCCAGCCATCAACTTTTACGTGGCTAAACTTTTGCACTTTGAACTTTGAGTTTTCAGTTTTTATTGCCACCCATCCCGCATCATATCCCTGAGATAACTTGATTAGTCCCTGCCCCTCTACTTTTACTTTGTACAACCACGTCCCCGTCTTACTTACCTCTATTATTCTGAGATTATTATCAAGTGTTTGATTAGTTATCAGTTTTGTTCCTGCTATCTGCGATAGTGGCAACCATCTCACCTCTACTGGTTCCACAATATTTTCTGTCCTTTGTCCAAAACTCCGCGTCTCAATATTTAGGGTATAAAACCCGTCCCAGCTCCAAGGCAGCATGGTAAAGGCCTGATCAAACTCACTCTTCCCTAACAAATACTCCAAATCATTTCTTTTTGATCCCGTATTCCACAGGAAAAACTTGACGCTTCTCCCCTCAATGTTCTCCCCTCTCACTCTCATCAAATACGGGAGGCGCGGATCCAGCTCACTCATGACCACATAATCACACACAGCTCCTCTTTCGTCCGCTATGTACACATTCCCGCTCTTCTCTGCCATCCCCCGGCTTAGGACATCACAATTTCCGATAGTTCCCTGCCCACTCCTCCCAAAATCATACACAAATGGCTCTCCCCCAACCTCCACTATTACCCTGGAATCTAACATCTGGAATCTAAAATCTTGTCTGTACTCACTCCACTCCTCATTCTCACTCACCCTCGCCACAATATAGTTTTTCCCCTCTTCTGGTTTCTCCTTCCCCCTAAATACTGGACCATCTAAGTCGTTTACTTTGTACGCTGGCAGTGGCACTTCGTCCTGATAATTAATCCGCACAATTTGCCCCACTTCCCACCCCGGCACCACCAATTCTTGACCTTGTTCTACTTTGTTAGCGGTAATCTGTAGGCTATTATCCTGGTACTCTACTCCCGTGATCTCTTCCCTCATCAGTCCTGCAAAAGGAAAAATTATTCCTCTCTCCGAGTTTTCTGAGTCTTCTGAGTTTTCCGAAATATACGTCCCCACTTCCTCATACACTACATCCCTCCTCACTTTGGCTGTATCTGCCTCGACCCACGTATATTCTCTTGGCGTGCTTACAAAACCAGTCTCTTCTCCGGTCTCCCACACCGTCAAAGCTCCTTCGCGGAATGTCTGTTTCCACCCTAGTTGCTCAGCAATTTTTTTCGTTTCCTCTATCCTGAGTATTGTCGCATCTTGCCCCGGCGCAATTACACTCTCATCCAGTAGTACATATCCCACATCGTATTTATCTAGCACCCTCCTCACTCTCCCCGTCTCTTCTCTATACAGCGCATCACTAAACTCATTATAAAATCCCTCGTTATACGGGCTCCACACATCAAAAGCCCGGTCTAATATTGGTTGTTCTATCCCATACCACAAAAATCCACTCCCGGAATACCCCCAATCATGTACCTGCCATCCCCACATCCAAGCACTAGGTAAATATACAACTCGTCCACTCTTATTTTCTTTGTCAAAGAATCGGTACAACAGTCTGTATTCATCAGGGAATTCCACCTTCATCGAATCAAACACTAAACTTCCCTGGAAAACTGGCCACACAATATAACCAGAAACTCCAATTATAAAAACAGCCAAAATATTTACTGCCAATTTTTTCCTTTCCAAAACCTCCACAATTACGCCCAAACCCATAGCCAGTACCATTGCCATCACCGCTGACCATTTAGTAAACACCGACCTAAACATCTCTCCAAAAAAAGGGACTTTTCCGATCAGCCAACTATATACAAATCCAATTGGAGGATTATTAGATGCCAACATAAAATATGTCAGTCCAAAGACCAATATAACCCACGAGCTTATCCGCTTTTTTATCACCCCCATCACGGTCCCAAAAATACTCAACCCAGCTACCAATAGATTCAGTAAGCTGGCAATATTATCACTCACCCATCCTTGCCAAACCTGCAGTAGTCTCCCCCAACCATTACCTTTCCACTCAAGATATTCTAGCCAGAATCCACGCATCGACAATACATCTCTCCACCCACCCATTGCTTCATTCATATGAGCAGTTTCTGGTGAGGCAACGCTGTTAATTTTTGACATTCCTACCACACCTGCATTACTCACCACAAAATACATAACAGGTAGTAACCAAAATGCATTTACCATAAATACAACTGTCCATCCAGTCAAAACTCTTTTCCAGTTAGTACTCAAATATGTCAAAGAAATTATTCCCAGTATTAGCACATAAACCACAAACAATGTCTGTACATAAAAAGCCGTCGTAGCCAGTATCGAAACTCCCAAAAATTTGAGTAAATCACGTCTGTTCCCCTCTTTTAGATATCTCGTAAACATAGAAATTAGCCACGGCAAAAATCCATAAAATCCACTAAATGATTCGTAAGGGGTGTAAAAATACTGGACAGTCGCCAAATTAAGTAGATAAAAAGCGCTAGTAACCAAACTAGCCGATTCACTCCACTTCCACAGTTTCATTGTCAAATACCACATCCCTATCGGGCCGAGTGCCAACATCCCCATGTGCCACACCCATCGCAAATAATTGCTAGGCACTACAAAACTCACTATCCAAAGCAGAATTGTCCTAGATAAATCAGCTACATGACCCATCCCACCTAGGTGACCCAAACCTCGAAATTCTTGCCACACAACACTCAACCCCCTACTTATTTCCAACTTAAAGTTAATTTCTGGGTGCAAGTTATCCCACCCCGACAAATACTCGTTAACACCAATTCTATTTTGAAATATTACAGTTCCAAGGATCAGTAAAAAAATTATCTTCCGCCAGCTTAGCCATCTCAACAGTTTTTTCATCTTAGATTTAGTATATTACCTCACCAACCATGTAGCTATAGCAGCCGTCATTCCAGCCAATCTCAATTGTATTTGTCTTGTCGTATATCTCCCGGTACTTAAAACTAGCGTCTTTACATCCCCAACCTGACTCATCCTGATCAGGTGAAACAACGGATAAATAATCACATTAGGCAATATTCCTACGATCATTTGTTGCATTAACCCCATAACCTGCCCTCGCAAGTTTGGTACATATCCATACTTCTTGACCGCCCTACTTCTCACAGCAATCGTGTCATAGAATGTCTTCTTAGGGTTGCGTAGTGAAAGAGAGTCATTGTGGATACGATATTGGAGAATAGTGTCAGGTAAGTTGGCGAGTTGACCGTATTGAGCCAAAAAAAACAATAGTTCTAGGTCATGTGCTAGTACCACATCAGAGTGATAGACAAGTTTGTGTTTCCCTAGTAGTTTTGTATTTACCATAATAGTCGGGTGTTGTACAGGGTTATATTGGTATAGAGCCGAATAAATTTGGGTGTGAATTAAAGGAAAGCTTTTCTCTCCAATACTTTTACCCAAACTATCGATCAGCTCACACTGCCCCCCGACCGCAATCGCCTCAGGATTAGATAGTAAATAATTCACTTGTTTTTCAAATCTATCTACAATTGCAATATCATCCGCGTCCATACGGGCTATGAGTTTTCCACGAGCTTTATCTAAAGCGAGATTTGAAGCATAGCTAGCTCCTCTATTTTTATCATAACTAATTACCTTGATACGCTTATCAGATTGTGCAATTTTTCGCACTACAGAAAGCGTATTATCAACCGATCCATCGTTTACTACTATTAGTTCCAAGTTTGGATATGTTTGAGCTTGGATACTGCCGACCGCTTGCCCTACAAATTTATCCGCGTTGTATGCAGTCATTATGACACTGACTAGTGGGTGCAATTTTTTATTTTGCATATCCACCTTCCGAAATTAGTGTCACATAAGCAGATTTTGCGAGCATCATATTCAATTTTTCTGGTGTATAGTCGCACTTTATCTTGAGTCGCTCATCCATGATTTGACCTATCTTTAGCCCACAAGACTTTAAAATTTTGGTCAAATCAATCGCAGAATACCCGAGCTTTTGTAATGCTTCTGGGTTACACTCGCAGATCACTGTGATTTTCTTTTGGTTGCGGATCATGGTTTTAGCGCCTTTTAGCACCATCACCTCCGCCCCTTCGACGTCGATTTTGATCAGATTAATTTTTTGTATTCTTTTTGCCTTCATCCAACCATCCATCGTCATCGTTTTCACACGCAAATTACCCCTTCTACTCAACCCATTCTCCCCAGGATTAGCCCTATCTTCACTAAACCGGTGCAAACCATCAGTATCACTCAAGGCAACTTGCACTATCACAACATTCTTATGTCCAGCTACATTTTTTGTTAAATATTTCCAATTTGTCTCACAAGGTTCAAACCCTATTACCCTCCCTTTATTCCCCACCAATTCAGCTAATTGTTTGGTAAAATATCCCACATTCGCACCTATATCTACAGCTATCACACTCTGTTTCACGTTTGTTTGTAGGTAATCAGTCAAAAGCGGTTCGTACTTACCGCGCGTCCGTAACATCAGCCCTAAGCCCGCATCACGTGCCGACACTATCAGATTCTTTCCATAACCTGTGTTTACAGTTATTGGTGAATCTTTTTGAATCATGGCAAATACATACTTAAATAGCCACAACAAAAAGGGAAACTTCTTGTCCATTCCCCTTCCGCCAAATATCATATTAATTTTTTCTAGTATCTTCTCCATATCGCCTTTGAGCACACAAATTATTATGTACTCAAGAAGCGAGGCGTGTAGGTATAGTTTCCGATTAAGGAAAGATACGATACATTCTCGCTAGTGGTCGTAAAACCTAAGTTGTAAATAAAAACTGGAGGCAGCCCATGTGCGACAAATGTCGACAGGTTATGCAAGTTCGCGTGAGCGACTGCATGTGGGTGGCTGAGTTTGGTCACTCCAGTTTTCTTCGGTTTGCTAGACCGGTTACTGCTTCTGTGAAAAGCGGGTGAGGATAGGAAACTTCGCAGCGTCATCCGGAAGGATGATTGTCAAAGTGTCCATCTCACCATCGCGTTCCAACAGTTGTCGGGATTGATCAGCCAAATTGGCTTTAACGTCAGCTATGCTGCCGCCAAAATACCAACCTGTACCACCTTTGTGACCCGAAAGCCACGCGACCGTGTGGGGACGAACCGCAAACACTGCCCGATGGGAAGTGCCATTGGAGTCAACCCACCAAGTTTGTGCTACCACCCAGCATGTCTCATCGAGACCGCCAACTGGAGCTTCTCCATAGCTTGCACCGGAGACTTGGTTGTCATTCTGCCAAGAAGTGACACCATGATTGCGACAATCTGCTGTTCCCAAATCAACGGGAGCATTCAGCGGCTGTGCAGTCGGCACAGAAGGTGAGCCGGGGTTGGGGAGGCATGCCGACAACAGGGCAACAATCACGAACAGGGGGATCAAGATCTTTTTCATGGGAATCTCCTAAAACTCATTACTGAGTCTTCCAACTCTCGCGCACACGGAATGCGACGATGAGCAGGGTGAAAATCACGACAAGGGCAAGCACAACACCGTAGCCAACAAATGGCGCTACAAAGACAACCATCACATAGACGGCGGTCAATATGTAGGTGAGCCACGCGGCTTTACGGGAAAAGAGCTTGCCACCAGCCCAATCATTGGGAAGAGACTGCAGGAAGGCGAAGCCTACCAACAAAATCCCAATGAACTGAGCAACCGGACCTGGCGCCAACCATGAGGCTGGGTCTAACAACCAACTCGTAACATTTTGTTCCATCTTACTTTCTCCTTTTCTCAATTTTTTTCACCAAATAATCTGGTGTACCTTGCCAATAATTTTTGTGATTATTTACAAGCAAAGTACACCAGACCAAAGGTTACTCAATTTTCAAAAAGAAGCTCCTGTTCGTTCCCATTTATATACAACTTATTTAGCGATTGTCATGCTTTCGCATGACAAAGTATCTACTCCTGGGATTGCTCCCTAGAGTTCTACACGCCTTGTTAAAGAGCTACTAGCGCCACCGATATCTTCACGCTCTGTGAGTCACCGGCTTTACCAGTACTTGAGGAGTTAACCTCAAGAATGGAGACTGCGAACCTGCCCTTGTCGCAGTCCCCATTCCTAGGGTCATATCCTATAGCTATTAATTTTTAAGGTACGACTAATTGCTTAGTGGTTTTGCCCTAAGTTTCTCTTATTTGGGTGGCTCAGGGCAAAGCCAAAAAACGCTGGAAAAAAGTTTATCCGAGGATGTAGGATTTGTAAGTTAATTTGTAAAGCACTGTGGCCAGCAAAGCTGCTCCGGCAACACTAGCTAACATTTTGAAAATCTGTTCATTACTGATTCCGGTTTCGACCACTTTATGCTCAATCGTGACGTTTGTAGTCGCTTCACCGCAAACCTCGCCTCCACCGTAAACACTGGAACAGGTGCGGACAGTCTCAGCCGCCACTGGGGTGGCCAAAGCGAATAACAGGGTAACCAACGCTATAAGTCTTTTCATGTGCCGCATTATACACGGCCAGATCGATTTGTCAACCCCTATAGGACTATTCAACTAAATCAGCATAAACTATGATGCGAATCGGTGAAATCATGAACTTGCAGGTATACATAATCAACTCGCTCGAGTAATCGGCAATCTCCGTCGCCTCTGTAACCTGGGTTACTCTATACATATATCGGTGCTGATTCCACACAATTGCTACCTGGTCACCCTCTTCTAGTTTTGGCAGATTATAGAAGGCATTTTGTTCGCGGTAGTCCTGCGTCCACTCTATATACCCAAACCGATGGGCCGCCAAGATAATCGGCCTCCCCTCTTCCACTGAATCTGGCTTTCCAAACTCCATCACTCTCCACACGCCCTTCTTGAGCGCTTTCTCATAGTTATCCCCTTCCCCCTCCCAAATCACCGTATCCACTCCAATCTTGGGAATCATCAGGTAATGCCCCTCCGGGAGCGTAATATCGCGGGTAAAGACGGGTACAACTGGCGGCTCCGCAACTACCGGTCTAGGCGAAGCAACCGCCACCATTTTCTGACTAGTTTCGGTGAGTGCCTTCCCTAGTAGTTCCGAAGTCCTGGGCACAACCGTGTAATACAGATATAACCCCACCGGATAACTCGATAAGAGGGCAAAGATCCCCCAGAGAGTTAGCGCCATCCCCGCAAAAATCAAGGCTAGAGTCGATGGCCCCCGCTTATATAGCACCCGGTACTTCTTCTCCCGGCGTCTCTTCCACGTCTCCCAATATTTCATGGTTCTATTCTACGCGATTGCCTGCCAAAATGCGGCCACGGCAGAGACTCCTCGTTCGATCGCCGCAAGCGACAGATTTTCGTCTACTCCGTGCATCTCCCCTGCCCAACCAGACAATAGTACTTGGGGAGTAATCATCTCGGCAAAGTAGTTGGTGACGGGCAAACTCGCCCCCTCAAAACGTACTACCGTCTTTTTTCCAAATGCTTTGGCCAAAACTTCTCTGGCAACCCTGATTACAAATGAGTCAGGGTCAGCTAAATAGGCATCGTTACCGTTGTCAATCTCCCACTCCCACGCTACTTCCGAGGGGATAATCTTAGCCATGTACTGCTCGGTTAACTTGGCAATTTCTCGCCAATCCTGCCCCGCTACCAATCGGAAATTAAGCTTGGCTACAGCCTCTTTTGGCACAATATTCTTAAATCCCTCGCCCGAATATCCGCCGGTAATCCCGGTAACCTGCAAAGTCGGCCGCAGTCCCACTCGCTCCTGGGTAGAGTACCCCGCTTCCCCCGCTAAAGCTTTTGCCCCAGTTACGCGCAAAAACTCGGCTTTGCTCCAACCCTCCCCCTTCATCACCCGTTTAGCCGAAGGTGAGATTGGTTTAACTGTTCGGTAAAAGCCCGGGATCTTTACGATCCCCGCTGGATCAGCCAGCTTAGAGAGCACTGTCGCGAGAGTGTTCACCGGGTTCGCAACGGCTCCTCCATAGCTTCCTGAGTGCAAATCCTTCTTGGGACCACGCAAGGTTAAACAACCATTCAAACAACCTCGGAGTCCCGCATCGATTGTCGGCGCTCCTTGGGTCGTTGCACTCCCATCCGCAATCCAGACGATATCGCTTTTGAGTAGCTTTTTGTGTTGCCGGATAAATGTTTCCATTTGGGTACTTCCGACTTCTTCCTCTCCTTCAACTACCAGCTTGAGGTTGACCGGGATCTCCACCTTCTTTGCCATCGCCTCCTTGATTGCCAACACCTGGCACCAAAATTGACCTTTATTATCACTACTTCCCCTCCCCCAAATGGCCCCGTTCTTGATGGCTCCTCCCCAGGGGTCCACTTGCCACTCGTTAATTGGCTCTGCCGGCTGAACATCATAGTGGCCATATACCAGGATTGTCTTTTTGGCGGGGTCACCCCCCAACTCGCCGTACACTATCGAATTCCCCTTGGTTGGGATTACTCGGGTCTTTACCCCCATTCCTGCCAAATACTTGGCCAACCACTTGGCCGTTGCCTGGCAAATTCCTTTGTGTTGAGTACTCGTACTAATACTCTCAAATGAGAGGTAGGTCTGTAAATCAGTTAGGTCTAACATAACTCCTCCTTATTTTATAATAATTAATTTTATTTGCGCTCGATCCCGCCCCTTGGCGGCAGCTCCCTCATCTCCCACCGGTCGACTCCGTACCACGTGACAATCAGTGAGCTTCCGCAATTTTCACACTGGGAGCTTTTCGTTCCCCCATGTGCCAAAATCAGTTCCGCCAAAATTTCATCCATCTTTTTGTGGTGGTCGATGCTACATTTTTGCATCGCCAACACTCCCGGCTCCATCTGGTAATACATCCCTCTCGCAAACCACGGTACCATATATTCTTTCTGGCGCTACAAAAAATCCCCTCGGGTGGGAGGGGATTATGTGTGCTTTTCTTTGGTTATTTATGCCTACACTACAAATCCCCCCACCTTTTTAGGAAGGTAAAAACGGGACATAGTGCAGTGCCAACCAAATTTCATAACTTTCGCCACTATACTACACTACCCCATGCCTTTTCAAGGCCTTCATTATTTTCTGGTGAACTTTTGTAACTGGCAGCAGCTTGCCCTTTGAGTCCACACACCTAATCACTTCCCAGTGTTTATACTTTTTGGCTAGCTCCAGATAAAGTCTCAACACTTCTTTTTGGTACTCCACGTCCGCCTCATATTCATCCTTCTTTTTACCCTTGGCATACTCGCGTTTGGCTTTTTGCTCAATCAATTTTTGTGAAATCTCCACCGGTACATACAGGAAAATGACCACATCCTCCTTGGGGAGCTTGTGTTCCTTATATTCCATCTCATACAGCCACTTCAAAAATTCCTCTCGCTTCTTCTTTTCGATCCTCGCGGTTTGAAATGCCATCGAACTAGTGGTATAGCGGTTGGCTACCACGGTATTGCCCTCTTCTAGCCAATCCACAATCTCATCTCGCGCCGTTAACCGATCCATCGCGTAAAACAAAGATGATAAATATGGGCTCGCGCTCTCCTTATTCCCAAATTCCCCCGCCAGATATCTCCCCACCATCTGTCCATGAAAACTGGTGTAATACCGGGGAAAATCAATATACTTATTCTTGACCTTATGTTGTTCCAAATATTTAAGCAGTAACTCAGTTTGTGTCCCCTTCCCACTTCCGTCCGTCCCATCTATCACGATCAGTTTCCCCTTCCTTCGATCCATCGAGGCAAAATCCTCCAGATTCTTCTTCAGTACTGTCCTTACGTTACCCTTGCTGTAGTGAGCTACATACAAGTCAGGATGCCCCTCAATCATGTATGGCAAAGGGGTAGACGCATCCTTGTAAAACAAGGCTAAGACTTTCTTTCCATGTGACAGGGCATGTTCCATCAAAAAAGCCGTTCCCCAAGACGGCAGGGTCACTTCGGCTACCATCACCTCAGCCTGCTCGATCAACTTGGCTTCACGAACAAACAACTCCTTAGGGGTTAGTCCTCCCCCGACCGGCATGGTCGGATCGATCACATTCTCTGACATTACCGTATGGCCTAACTTTTTGAGATTCGCCACCACCTCCTGATAGACTGGCAACATCGACCGGTCGAGCGAAACTGACGCTCCGAAGTATACTTTCATATAGCTATTTTAACCACGCTTTAAGTCAAAAAGATATCGCGCAAATGGTATATATCTACTACACTCTGATCTGCCAATCGACTCGTCCCCCCGACAAGTACCGCTTTCATCCCGACTGACTTGGCTCCCTCCACATCCACATCTTCTCGGTCTCCCACATACACCATTGCCTCTGGTCGAAGCTGTAGAGCCTCGATTGCCGCCAGAAATGGGGCTGGCTCCGGCTTGATCCAACCCTGGTCGTAACAATATATTCTTGGCTCAAAATCATGATAATTGAGCCCTAATACTTTCAATTTTTTCTCAACTTGTCTTCCTGTTCCGTTAGTAATGATAAATAATTGATATTTTCGTTTTAGATTATTGATAAGTATTACCAGTTTTTCATCTCTACCTAGAAATTGATCAAGTGGGAATTCATCACCAACTTTCTGAAATATTTCTTCTCCATTCAAGCCGTAACTATTCAACGTCAAAGTGTTACTACGATAATTATCTCTTCGTTCCAGGTATTCCTGTGCAAATTCATCTTCATCACGACCCAATTTTTCTGCCGCCCATTTAATGACTTTCATACCCATGATTGCCGATAACTTCGTCGGCATTTTATACAACGTCCCATCCACATCCAATCCAATTGCTTTTATTCCTGCTAATTTCTTTGTTTTCATATTTTTTAGGCCGGATCCTGACTATATTCTCTCCCAGTTACAATCGCCTCCTCCGCCCGCTGTAGCTCGGTCCCCACATACATCGCGTGCCCAGCGTCTTTTAGGTACCCCCAATCGGTAATCTGCCAGGCCACTTCCTGTGCCGTCCTCCCCTCCCACATCTTGAGTGCCGGCCCTCCGTTAGGCTCATACAAAGTACAACGAATTAACCGCTGTGCCTTTTTGGGCATCCGCTTTAGTTCAACCATGACTGCCATGGGGATCGCCTGCTTCTCGTAGCGCTTACTCCATGCTGACCAAGCCTTCGCTTCCGTTATCGGAATCACCTCTACCACCATATTGGCTCGTTTATCAAAATCAAAATGGACCGCCGGCGTGTACCCCAATTCCTTTTCGTAATGATCCATCAACAAATTCTCAACCAGTGCCAAATCATCCCCATACATATGCGCCGAATGGGTAATCATCGTTAATGGTCCCATGGGGTATTCCCCATAATCAGCAATCTCCTTTTGCAGCTTCCGAATGGCAAAGGTATTCCTGGGCCATCCGTGGACCATGTCCTGACTCCTAAAATGGGCCGTCAGGAAAAATTTATTGTCCTGGACACTCCCTACTAGCATTACCAAACAAGGAGTATCCCCATTATTCGCCCGTCCCCAATCTAACTTCGGGTCAGTGGTAATTGCCAGCATTTTTTTGCTGTCTGGCCGATTTTTCAACAGTTGTTTCATCTCCTTGATTTGATCTACCCCAAAATGCTGGCGCATCCGCCTCCCATAGTTGTAGGCCACCCCTGGCACCTCCCGATCCGTCATAATCTCGGCGTAATATGCTTCTAGTTCTCCTCGCTCAAAGGGCAAATACTCCGGGAAATACACTTTAGCCGGATCTTCCTCGGTCACCACCGCCGTCAAATTAAGAATCTCCTTGAGCTCATTATTTTTGCTGTACCGCGTATGTTTGGGACGGCCGTATTTATAAATTTCATTTAAAAGCTTGAGCCAAGTTTGGGCGACTGTTTTCCCCTGCACGTAAAAACCGGTTTGTTCAGAAGGCAACACCTCTACTTTGGGTTCGCTCTTGGGAAATTCTCGCGGCTTGGTACTAAACGGTTCCTTGTGAACTTTGGCTAGCTCATCCATCTTTCGCACCAATTGATCCTTGGTCTGCCCCCGCAAATCTACGATTTCAATCTTGTGCCTAAACTCCTCAATCACTTGATCAGGTATTTCGCTCTCGATCTCTCCCCGTCCTTTGATAATTTTTCGTTTCTCATCCACCCCATATTTCATCAGCATCAAAAGCGAATGGCCCGACAAACTCATCTCGCTCCCCCACAGTACTATCGTTCGGATATTGGGGTTCGCCATCACGTTACGAATCATCGCGTTGATCCCCTGTGCGCTATACAGATTCCCAATCACGTTATACGGCAATTTGTCCAGGATTTTCTCAACAATCTCCCGTTCCGTCCAAAGAGTACAAATTCCCACGTGATTAACTGGATCCCTAACCTTCAAAATATCGTGATATAGTTATTCGTTCATGATACCAAAGCCAAGCTCTTATTCCTACTTTCAAACCTCTCCTTGACAAAATTCACAAGCAGTAGCAAACTTCGCGGTTATGTCACCACCCAAAAATTATTGCGAAAATTGTGCCGCTGCGGACATTTATAGCCAAATTGATTTAACTAAGTCCTTTCTCGCAGCAGCCGAACAAAATCAAGATCAAACTCAAGTAGTTCATTTACAAACAATTATTCTGGTTTTACAAGACAGGTTAGAAATAGCTACCAACGGCTGTAAAGCTTGTCTTCATCAGTTACGCGCCCAATAATACAATTTCCCTACTACCCGCATACACTATAACCACAGCCATAACATTTTTTACACCCCTCTTCGATCGCTAACTTACTTCCGCACTCTGGACAACTTTCTTCTTTGGATAAAGAATTATTTGATACTGGATCCCAGTTTTTACTTTTGATTTTTGACTTTTGCGTTCCTATATTGAGTACCTGCTCCCCCCGGCTTTTGTCCCGGTAAACCGTAATCCCTTTACATTTAAGTTCAGAAGCCAACATATATACCCCAATTACATCCTCCACACTAGCCGAAGCCGGCAAATTGATCGTCTTCGACACGGCGTTATCGGTATATTTTTGGAAAGCCGCCAGCATTTTGACATGAATCACGGGATCAATATCCATCGAGGTGACAAATACGTCGCGGATTTTCTTGGGAATCCGCCCAACTTTTTGGATACTCCCCAATCTCGCAATTTCATCCATCAACTCAGTCGAGTAAAGCCCATTGACGTGTTTGATCATCCAGACCAAGTCATTATTAACCTCCGGCAGTTCATACTGCCCCATCGATTTGCGGAAATATGCCAGCGCAAAATGTGGTTCAATCCCACCGCTGGCGTTTGCTATCATCGAGATCGATCCAGTCGGTGCAATCGTGGTTACGGTCGCATTGCGAAAGTGTTTGTACCCCTTCTTTTCCCAGCTGCTGCCACGGAAATTAGGGAAACTCCCCTTTTCCTTCCCCAATCGACTCGACTCATCATGGCCGATTTTTTGGATAAATCCCATGACCTCTTCCGCTAATGTACGTGCCTTTGGCGCGTCATAGGGAATCTTTAGTTTTACCAACATATCTGCCCATCCCATCACCCCCAAACCAATCTTGCGATTGGCCGCGACCATCTTGGCTACCTGCGGCAGTGGATATTGGCAAACACTAACTACATCATCCAACATCCTCACTCCCACCCGCACAGTTTCCTCCAATTTTTTCCACTCAACCTTGGCTTCGCCGTTTTGCCCAACCACATGTACCGCCAAATTTACGCTTCCCAAATTGCACGCTTCATACGAAAGGAGTGGTTGTTCCCCACACAAATTCACTGTTTCCAAAGGCCCTACCTGAGGGGTTGGATTATGTTTCTCGATTTCATCAATAAAAATTAATCCCGGATCCCCTGTTTTCCAAGCCATCCTCGCCGCCTCTTCCAATAGTCCTCTTGCCGATACCCTGGCCACTTGTTTGCCGCTGCGCGGATTTATTAGTTCCCAATCTTGATTTTGCTTAACCGCCTCCATAAATTTATGCGTGACGGCAAGAGAATAATTAATGTGGGGGAGATTGGTCCCGGATTCCTTACAATGAATAAACTCCCATACATCCGGATGGGTTACCGGCAAAGTCACCATGTTCCCACTCCGACGTTTCCCGGCCTGCAAATAAATTTCTGACGCATCATTAATTAATTGCATCAGAGCAATCGGTCCTGCCGCTGCTCCGCTGGTTGTGCTGACCATATCTCCTTTGGGCCGAATATGTCCAAAGTTAAACCCAACCGCTCCTCCGTATTTTTTGAGAATCGAACTTTCTTTTAGCGACTCAAAAATCCCCTCAATATTATCCGGCATGGGCATCACAAAACAATTAGCCAATTGGTTATTCGCGGTCCCACTATTGGCTAACGTTCTCCCTCCAGGGATAAACCGCCGCTCTCTCATCAATTCTGCAAACTTTCTTTCCCACTTATTTCTCTCTTTCTTTTCTGCCTTCGCCAAAAACTTAGCCACTCGGTCAAACATTCCTCCTGGTGTTTCAACTACCTCTCCCTCTCGATCCTTTAAAAGGTATTTCTCCTTGGCTACCAACAAAGCGTTATACGAAAGCCCGATATCATCGTGTACTCCCAGCGCCCGCTTACTGGCTTCAATCTGTCGTTTCTTCTCCCGATTGATAATATATGCCTTAGCTGTCTTGTAATGTGCATTTTCGAGTAAGACCCGCTCCACCATATCGCCAATTTCGGCCGAGGCAATCTTTTTGATTCGTCCATAGTGTTTTTCCAATCGATCTACTACTATCCCAGCCAACTTCCTCGCCAATTTATCGTCTGTTCCTCCCACATCCTGTGCCGCCAAAAAAATCGACTCCGCAATTTTTTCAACAGTTAACAGTTCCTCCCGCTCACTTCGCTTGAGTACCTGTAACTTACTTTTCATTATTGACATCTTTCTTCTCCGGCAATTTCCACGTTGCCCATTTACATTTAGGGAAATTCTCGCAACCAAAAAACTTTGCCCCCTTCTTGCTCTTCATGGCCTTAACTCTCCCCCCGTCCATTGGGCAACTATAACCCGCCACGTATTCCACATACTGTTGAGTATATTTACACTCTGGGTAAAGACTGCATGATAAAAATTTCCCATACCTACCAGTCCGAACTACCACCTCTCCTTCTCCACATTCCGGGCATTTCTTCCCCGTGCTTTCCACTTTCACCTTAACCCTGGCTCCCGTCTCCTCAGCTTTCTCCACTCGTTTACTCAAACTCTCCCAAAACTCTCTAACAACTGGAACCCATTTCTCTTCCCCTTCCGCAATTCTGTCCAAATTATTCTCCATCTTCGCCGTAAACTCATAAGCCATCACATCAGCAAAATTTTTCACCAAAAAATCAACGACAGCTTCCCCAATCGCTGTCGGATTGAACTTTTTTTCCTCCTTAATCACATATCCCCTGTCCTGAATTGTTGAAATGATCGCGGCATAAGTACTCGGTCTGCCAATTCCCCGCTTTTCCAATTCCTTAATCAGTCCGGCCTCAGTGTATCTAGCTGGCGGTTGGGTAAATTTCTGCACTGGCTCTACTTTGATTAAGGTAAGTACTTCTCCTGCCGCAACTTCTGGCACAAACACATCCTCTGCACTCTTACCCAATTTTAAGTATCCATCAAAAATCATTCTCTTCCCGTCAGCTTTCAATCCATATTTTCCGGCAGTAACAAAAATAGATGTTTTATCAAATCTGGCATCACTCATTTGGCACTGCAAAAATCGTGAGCGGATCAATTCATATAATTTTTGATGCCGGGAAGTGATCCCTTCGGCTGTCAACTCAGATCCCACCCGCTCTACCCTAGTTGGCCGAATAGCCTCGTGAGCTTCCTGCGCACTGGCCGCCTTCGTTTTATACACTCTCGCTTCGGCGGGCAAGTACGCTTTCCCAAAACTTTGCTCAATATATCCTCTGGCCATCGTGATGGCTTCGGTGGCCAAATTAAACGAGTCGGTCCGGTGATAGGTAATGTATCCACGTTCGTAAAGCGCTTGGGCAATCTGCATCGTCATCTTGGCACTCCACCCAAATACGTTACTTCCCGCTCGGGCTAGTAACGAAGTGGTAAGTGGCGGATAAGGAGAACTATGTTGCTCTTCCTTGGTCACATCCGAAACGGTATAACTCGCTTTTGTTAACTCCCCTACTATCTCCTTAGCCGTTTCACCCTTCGCAATTTTTACTGGTTTATCCTCAATTTTGATTAGCTCCACCCGCAAATCTTTCTTCTCTTTTTCCGTCTTTAGGTCCACAAATATCTGCCAATATTCTTCCGGCACAAATGCCGTGATCTCTCGCTCTTTATCCACGATTAACCGGACTGCCACCGATTGCACTCTCCCCGCCGATAGTCCCCGTCGGACTTTCTTCCACAACAAAGGGGACAAGGTATATCCCACCAACCGGTCAAGTACTCGCCTTGCCTGTTGGGCATGCACCATCGGCATATTCACAACTCCCGGATGTTCCAGTGCCCCCAATATGGCCGTCTTGGTAATTTCATGAAAAGTTACCCTCTTGAACCGCTCCTGCCCCCCTTTAGCTTTCTCAGCCAGTAAGTACTGGACATGATAAGCAATGGCCTCTCCCTCTCGGTCAGGGTCAGTTGCCAAGTACACTACCTTTGCTGTCTTGGCAATTTTCTTTAGCTCTGCTACCCGCGCCTTCTTACTAACTAGCACGGTATACTGCGGTGCAAAATCATGTTCGATATCAATCGCTAATCCCCCACCTTTCTCCGGCAAATCTCTGACATGCCCCATGGAAGCTTCGATTTTGTAATCGTTTCCCAAATACTTGGCTAGGGTCCTAGCCTTGGTCGGTGATTCAACAATAACTAAATCCATACTTGTACCAAAATACTCGCAATATACTCACGGTGTCAACGTGCAACGATTCCCATAATCAAATCATTCACTATTTGCTGGATCACCTTTGTGATCATACTTACCTCTGTTCCCTCAAAGTTTTGCAAGCTATAAACAACCCCTGGCACACCCCTATTCCCTCTCACTGGTCTATTCTCCACTCCCACCCTAACGTTCCAAAATTGATCTGTCCCCAACGATTCTTCAATCGACAACAAGCCGTTATGAATCTGCGGCCCCTTCCCAAATTGAATTTTGTAATTACCCAAAGTAATATCCAAATCATCATGGATCACATATAAATCTTCATACTTCACTTTGTAAAAGTGACAAATTTTTGCAATAGAAAGTCCACTTTTATTCATAAAAGTCTGCGGCTTTACTAACAAATAGTTTTCTGTTTGGACTATCTCTGCCTCAAATTTGTTACTCTTGGTCCACTGTCCATTATCCGTTAACTGTTGTAACCTATCCATCACCATAAACCCAACATTATGTCGATTCCTGCTGTATTTCTCCCCCGGATTCCCTAGTCCTGCGATAACTTTCATATAGATATGATAGCAGAGACTCAAAATTCTATGTCCTCAGCCTTTCCTATTGGTATACATCCATCTCTCATCAACTCAACGCTCCCCTCATACGTTGGATCGTTGATCGGTCCCGGAACTACATAAACATCCTTCCCTTGATCAGCCGCAAACCTCACGGTAATTTTTGTCCCCGACGATTTTGGCGACTCGGTGACCAAGACACACTGAGCAATCGCCACGACAATTCGATTTCGCACTGCCAAGTTTTGTTTGGTTAATCCAATCCCTTCTTTGTGTTCAGACATAATCAACCCACCGCTATCCACAATTCTTTGGCGTAAATCTGCATGTTCCGGTGGGTATGTCATCTGCAGCCCATGAGCCAAAACTGCGATCGTCTTCCCGCCATTAGCCAAACAGGTCTCGTGAGCCACTCTATCTACTCCTCGAGCAAGTCCACTCACAATCACCCAATCTCTTGCCACTAATTCTCGTACCAATTTTCTGGTAACCAATTCCCCGTACTCGCTCATCCTTCTAGTTCCCACCACCGCAATTATTCTGGGATTAGCTAATAGCGCAATCTCACCTTCGTAATACAGTCTAGTTGGTACCCACGCAATCTGCCGCAAAGCTTCTGGATAACTCTCTTTCCCTACCGATCGAAACATAACTCAATCTTACACAATCCCACTAGTTACTCCCACTTGTGCTACCCAAGCTCTAGCAGCTTCCCCTGCCTCTTCTAGCTCTTTTGGAGTCATTACAATGTCATCACTCTCTGGTATTGGAGCAGGCATGGTGATATCTACCGGTATCCTAGCTGGATCTTGTTCTGAAAATATATTACACATTTTGATTTACCTCCTAATAACTCGATATTCTTGCGAATTATTCTCCTCTAGTCAATATATCAATATATATCAATTTTCTCTCGTCCCCGCCCACTCAACCAACGCTAGCAACATCTTTTCCTCCCCCGCTTCCACTCTCGCTCGCTTCGTGTGCCACACAATCTCCTCCTCTAATTTTTCTCTCCCGTACATTGTTGCCAAGGTCTTTTTCCCTTCCCGTCTATCGTTCCCCACTGGTTTACCAGTTTTTTGGCTCTCACCAAAGTCGGCCAGCCAATCGTCTCTTAGCTGGAACACCCACCCCAGTTCCATCCCATACCTAGTTAACTTATCCAGTAACTCTGCCTGAGCTCCCCCCAAGGTTGCGCCCATTAGGAGCGGCAAGACACAACTATACTCTCCGCTTTTAAGCGCCAAAATATTCAAAAGAGTAGTTTGATCCGCCACCTTCATCACATCCAGGATCTGCCCATACCCTACTCGCGCAAAATACTTCCCCCATACGCTCATGGCCGCTACCACTTTTGAACTTTGAATATTAAGTTTTGAGATTATTTCCATCCCCCATCCAAACGTCAGATCTCCCACACAATTCGCTACCGCTTCGCCTAGATGCAAGTCAGGATAGCGTACGTGAATGGTTTTGACTCCCCGCCGCAGTTCATCCCGATCCATGACATCATCTTGAATTAACAGTCCCAAATGAAATAGTTCCATAACCACTGCCGCTTTCACGATCTCTTTTTCGTCTTTCCCTCCCGCTAACTCATATCCCAATATCGTTAATAGTCCTCGCATCCGCTTCCCCCCGGCCGCAAGTTCGCTCATCGCTAATACTACCGAAACCAGTTGAGGTGAAATATCCTTAACCTCCGCCAACCTCTTCTCTAGTTCCTCTTTAATCCCCCGATCAATTTGATGTTTATATTTTCTAACAAATTCGTCAAGTTCACTCAATTTATTTTTCTTCCCACTGAGTTCCCAAAGATTTTTCATAATTCTTTGTAGAAAGTGATAACATCCAACCTTTGCCTTTATTAATTCTGTGTCTTTCCCCCGGTTCAAATACAATTCCCCCACCTTCCTCAATTCTATAGTCCTGCCCCGCGCAATGAGCTTCCATCCATCCCTCTACTACAAAGCACAATACTAAACCACTCGTATTTGTATGATAAGGTTCATCTAAATCTTCCGTCAACTGCACAACCTGAAAAGACTCAATGTTGTCCATCCCTACTCTATCCAAAAACACCGTCCTTCTATCACTACCACACCTAAACTCCATGGGAACCTCTACGCTCTTCACAAGAACATTATATCAAATTAACTAGGATTTTTTGATTATCTCCACTAGTTCGGGGAATTGTTTGAATTCTTGACCAGCTTCCAGATTAAAATGTTTCTTGTTTGGAAAAATTAGCGGATTAATGTTCAGCTGACTACACAAATAATCGGTCTGCTCCTTAGAAATATAGGGATCATCTGGTGACCAGATTATGCTAATCTTCTTTGCTTGTTGTTTAATTTTTGGCCAATCGTATGGCTCAGAAAAAAGTTCACTACAACCCCAATCTTCATCTCTGTAAAAACCAGCCACTGAAATAGCTAGATTAATCTTTTTTTCGGGGGGAAGCTTGTGAAGAACTCCAAAAACCATTGAACCTCCAGAGCTATGACCGATCAATATAGTTTCTTCGTTAAACTCAAATCCGCGAAGAAAATTCCAATATCTTTCCAGTCGGCAACCATACCTTATAACCCAATTCTTCCAGTTTTTTCTTCAACCAAGGAAACCAATTATTGAAGTGTTGTTTCTTCTCCTTATCAAAATCCGTCCCATGAAGTATCAAGGCATTTTTCATATCTCACCATTTTATCAAAAATAGTTTTCGGTATAGAAAACTACGCTCCCACATTGGTCATGCGACCCATCCGCTCCTTCCCCTCTCGCAAAATAATCTTGCCATCAATTGTTAGGGTCGACCCAGCTAGCCGCATATCTTTGACTAAATCCCAATGGATCGCGCTCTTATTTTCTCCTCCTCCCCGTTTTTCTTTGTACGCTCTGCCTAGTGCCAAATGAATTGTTCCTCCGATTTTCTCGTCGAACAAAGTGTTAAGCATCCCTTGAGTTATCTGATAGTTGGTTCCAATCGCCAGCTCTCCCGTATACCTCGCTCCCGAATCTGTCGCTAACATTTTTTGCAAAGCTTCATTTCCTCGCTCAGCTTGGGCTTTGACTACCTTCCCTTGGGAAAATTCCAAATGAATCCCCGCCACTTCGTGCCCAAACGCCAGAGTCGGGAACTCAAAATAGATTTCCCCCTCGATTCCATCGGTAACCGGTGCCAAAAAGCACTCTCCGTCGGGAATATTCCGCTCTCCCGCACAAGCCTGAGCCAATCTCCCCCCGATCTGCACGCGCAAATCAGTCATCTGTCCCACAATATGAACGAGCTTACCC
>Ga0075859_103_pt1 | contig 88073 bp, 87 predicted proteins | sample RifGroF2_FD_67961 | JGI IMG/M metagenome (GOLD analysis project Ga0075859, IMG submission 67961) | Microgenomates bacterium GW2011_GWF2_46_18 | reverse complement strand
CTATTAATATAGTAGGTGGTGCCGCCGCCCACGGAAATACCCTGGGAAGCTTGGAGGTAGTTGGTAATGCCGGTTAGGGTATTGGTGTTAGGAAGGGTGATAGTACCAGCAGTAATGACATCTCCGTCGTCGGCGACGCTAAATTTGCTGGTGGGGCTTGCGCCGGACAAAAGGTCGAGGAGTTTAAAACCAGAAGTATCATTCGCTGCAGTACCGGTAATCAAGGATCCGGTAGTTAATTGGGCGTTACTGACATTAAAGAAGTTGGTGCTAGTGGTATTGCCATTGATATTCACTTGGCCGGTGCCGTCGGGAGCGAGAGTAATATTGCCGTTGGTGCCGGTGGCCGTCACGAGAGAGAGGGCGGGAGACGAGATTTGAAAGGTGCCGCTAGTGGCGGTGAGCTTCGGAGAGGTTTCTCCAACCAAGATCTCACCCCACTGATTCATAGCAACCACGGAGCTTTTGATGGCACTGACGGTACTACTGAGGGGGAAACCTTGGAGAGTTTCGGCATTAAGAGCATAGGCAACGGTGGCGATCTGCTGGCGGGGATCAAGAACTTCGGCATCGACGGTAACTTCGAGCCAAACGTCTTGGTTTTCGGTAAAGACGGTGGCAGCGATAGGATCTCCACAAGTATCGCCAATTTGAGTGTTAAAGACACCATCAGTATCGGGATCAATGTTACAGCTACCAGTACTATAGAGTTCACTGCCGCCAGAATCCGCGGTGAAGAGTTTAAAGGTCATGGGGGTAATCCCGGTAACCGGGGTACCGGAGGCGTTCTCAAGTCTACCCTGGAAGGAGAGTTGGCGGTTGGGAGTTACAGGAGTTGAGGGATAGGCTTGAGTTAAACGGACGTCACGAGAGAATTGGCGATAGCCAAAGATGGCGAGAGTGGAAGTAAAAATAAGGAGGATTACCAGAGTTGCAAAGTTCCGAACATTCGCTGACGCAAAGTTGGGAACTAAACGAATGCGGGAATTAGTTTTTTTCACGGAATTTTGATTACCAGAGGGAGGGATGTGACTGGGAGGGGTCGAAATGGCTGAAGGAGAGGGTAGGGGGGGTAAACTAGCTGAGAGGGAGTTATTGGATGGGGGGAGAGAGGGGTAGACGGTAGCGTGCCACGCGGCAAAACGATGAAGTGACTTGGCTTTCCTAGCGAGAGTGCTGGATGAAGCGAGATGAGAATCAGATAGATAGATCAAATATTTTTCAATATTTTTTTGTGTTAGCAATAAAGAAAGCTTAGTGCTAGGGTAGGTATCACCTAACCAGCTAAGGTAGCGGGAGATATCCGACTTATAAGCCTTAATAGTCAAAGAAGAACAGTGATCCTTTGTGAGGTAGTTAGTAAAGGCTTTGAGGTAGTTTTGTGAGGGGTCGGTGGAGATGCTTGTGGGGTTAAGAGTGGGTGAGACCGGGTTGGTAAAAGAATAGGTAGCGGCTAGGAAGCTACCAAATTGACGGAAGGAGGCCATTGTGCGCTTGGCAAGGGTGGGATTAATCAGGGAAGATAGGTAGGAGGTGTAGGTAGCGGGGTCTTGGAGAATGGATAGGGAGGGTTGATCAAGAGTAAGAAAGAAACGCTTGACATCTGCAAAGTAGAGTTTACGCGAAACGGCGCTGAGTTTGAGCGTAAGAAGATATTTTTTGAAGTATTCGAGCAGGTGGTTCATGATCTGGTAGTTATACTTAGTTATACTGACTTATACCACTATAATAATAAAGCGGACTAGTTGTCAATAGCCTGGATGCAAGATAAATACCGCAATTTTTTTGCGGAGATATTTTCACTGATGAAAGCGTATGAAAATGGTAGATTAGACGTAAGACGATAGACGATAGAGGTTAGATGAGAGACATTATAGATAAAGGGTGTAGCGCTGAGCAGAGCGATTAAGCGAGAGAATATGGGTGGTACAAATCTGGTTATTATCGAGTCGAATAGTTAGGGTGGATGAGCGAGCGAGGTGGGGAAGGTAAAGCTGGCCGTGATCATTGGACGTTAGACGATAGATATTAGATGAGCGAGGGGGGTGAGAATGATAAATGACGGAGGAGGGGATGGGGTGATGGGAAAGATCCAACAAAATGAGGTTATAGCGACGTCTCCAGAGAATAAATAGCAATATACCTATGGCTAGTGCTAGCAATCCAATAAGTAGGTATGCAAGAGTACCAGTGGTAGTGATACGATAAATGGTAGCAGGAAAAGAGGGGGGAAAGCCGGGTGGAGCGAGCGAGGGGGGCAGAATTGGTGCGAGTGGACCAGAGGCAGATGGCCCTGAACTAACGGTCAGGGTGAAACCAGGAAGAGTGGTGGTGTTGCCGGTTGCATCGGATGCCGAGATTTGAATGGTGTAGATACCAGGGGAAAAGTGGAGGTAGGGATAGGCAATACCGGAAGCAGGAACAGGGAAGATGGTTCCGTTGATTGAGATGGTGGAACTTGGCTCAGAGTGGATGGTGAAGTAGACATCGGTGGGGCCGGTAACGTCGAAGTTGGTGCCTTCGGGTGGGGAGTTGGGGAGACGAGAATCAAGAGTTAAATCATGATAATTGGCAATGTCGGTAACGAGAATAAAGGGAGGTTGAGAATCAATCACGAGGTGAAAGGAGGCGGAGCGGCTGGTGTTGCCGGAGAGGTCACTAGCGGTCACATACCAGTCGTAGGAGCCGTCGAGGAGATAGTGGGAGGGAATGAGGCGGATAATCTCGGATTCGACGCGAGAGGTGTAATCATTGGTAACGCCGCTGCCGTTATGAGAGGTACCGAGATAGGTGGCGACTCCATTTAGGTAGAGGGTGTAGATCACAGTATTACCATTGGGATCCGAACATTGACGCCACATAAACTCGGGAGTGGTATCACCAGTTGAGCTACCATCGGGGGGAGCGATAAGGATGGGAATGGTGGGAGCGGTAGTATCTCCGGTTGTGGGAGTGGTAGCGAGAACAGTAGCACTGGTAGTTGCGGTATGACTGATGGGGTCGGTGCCAGCCAGCGCCGCAGGCGCAGAGATTAGATAACAGACAATAGATGAGAGTAGGGCGGCGAGACTAACTAAATAATGGGCCATGCGATCAGTATAGCTTACTGTCGGGAGTTATTTTCTAGTTCGGAAATCTTGCGTTTGAGTTCGTCAATTTCGTCATCGCGGTGATCGTTTTGCGATTTGAGGTGACGACGGATCAAGATAAAGACTGCAAGCAGAACAAGGAGAGCAACGACAATCGCGGCAATCAAACGGTAGGGCATGATCCAGAAATAAATGGTGCGACTGGCCACAAGACCTGGACCGTAGGCGGCCGAGAGGGTAGCAGTGTAGCGGCCAAAGCCCCAGACTTGATTCCAGGTTCCATTGAGGAGGCGAGAGGTGTAGGGGAAAATATTAACTTCGTCTAGAGGAAGTTCGGTTAGCTGGCGGCCGAGCATATCATGAATGACAATTTTGGTGGTGGGACGAATATGGGTATCAGACTGATTCTCGAGTTCGGCGGTAAAGTCGATGGGGCCAAACTCATTAAAATTCAATTTGGTTTGGAAACTCTTAACCAGCGCATCGTATTTAATATCTCCGGCGATGGTAATACCAAAGAGAGAACCGACTTGGGTAGTAGTGTAGGAAACGGTGTTCTTTCCACCCCTGTTTGTCACTGGCTCAAAAAAGACACCCGCATAGTGACCGCCGGGGAGGGCATCTTGGGGAATAGTAATGATCGCTACCAACTGGGTAGTAGATTTGGGGGGGATCACGAGTTCGGAGCGCTCGAGGGTAAACCAAGGCGAAGCCAGGTAACGGCCGGAAGCAGTTTCGGTGACGCGGATAGGGGTACCTAAATTATCTTGGACAATAAAATCAAAGGTCCGAGCTTGGAGAATCAGTTCGCGGTCGGCGCTGTCGTTGGTAATTTTGATGGTTTTTTGGATGGTTTCGCCGGGATTGGCAGTAATGTCGATACGAGGGGGAGAGACGACTAGGGAGACCTCTTGGGCATGAGTAAGCGAAGGAAATAGGAAATAGGAAATAGGAAATAGGAAAAGAAATAGAAACTTTTTCATTAGAAGGTTCCGGTAGCAGTATAAGTAATTTGGTTTTCGTAATCACCGGCAGCTTGGGTCGCGCCGACTCCAAGGCGGTAGCAAACGTAAGCATTCTCGGCATTGGCAACGGTAGTACTAGAGAAGAGAGTTTCGGGAGTATCGGTGTCTAAAATGGCAAAAGGTTTGGCGCGGAAGGTGGTGCCGGTAGTATCATATTCAAAGGAAATGCTGGCGGCATCGACATTTTCAAGACTGTAACCAAAGCCGTTATCAGTGGCGGTGTTCCACTCGGTCCCACTAGTGATGGTGCAGTCTTCGCCGTCACAATCGGTATCGGGAATGGTGGTGACACCCAAACCATCTTTACTCAATTGATCATTTTCTACAGCAGTTACGACATACCCGCCAACGGCATTGGTGCTGACGGTTAAGTTATGGGCGGCATCTTTGAAGGTATTCAGTGCCATGGTCCCGAAGGGGACAGCCAAGGGGGCGTTGGTACCTGTCGTAGTATCGATATCGGGAGTAGCACCACAGGCAGAGGTGGCAGTATCGATCCCGGCGATCGTGAAACTAATGGTTGGGTCAACAGTGGCAGTCACACGGACGCTTTCGATCAAAGCAATCTTGCCGGGAGTGGCATCGACGAGGTTGTTGTTGGCATCGTAGTTACGAACAATAAAGGTATAAGTGTCAGCGGTGGCTTCGGTATGGGAGGCAACTTCGGTGGGGTTGAGCAAGCTGTTGGTGCCATCGGTATTACCAATGTTGATAGTGATAGCAGTGCCAACGCCGCCGTTGCCGGAATAGTGAACTTCCAAACAATGATAATTGGCGGGGCTGGTACAGCCGGTGCCACCGGAAGCGGTGGCAACACCAACAACAAAGTCGTAGTTGCCGGCGTCAGTAGCAGCCACATCAATACTGCCAGTGCCAAAATCAAACCCGCCATCATCGACATTGCCGTCGGCGGGGGTAGTTTCGTCAGCGGGGATGAGAACGCGGAAATATCCGTTGGCAATGGCGCTGGCGGTGGTCAAACTCACAACGTGCTGAGCGGTTTGTTTGAGTTGAATTGGGTCCCCATCGTCAGCGTCGCCGGCGCCAATTATGGGAGAAACGGTAAATTCATCGGCGTCATAAATACCCACTACTGTGTAACTATTGGCATTGATGTAGATGGTGTCACCGGCCCTCAAGTTGGCAGTACTGGTACTATTGTAGGGGACGGCGGGAGCAGCTTGGATCTGGACGCGGGAGGCACCTTCGTCGGTCCCATCGGCTTCGATACGGGCACTCCAGGAGAGACGAGAGGTTTGGAGAGTGTCTTTGACACTGGTTAAGTTGGCTGAGTCAAGGGTAGCGGGGTGAAGGAGGAAAAATGAGGAAAGAAGAGAAATAATGCCGAGAGAGCAAAGGATATGGATGGAGAACCTGAACTTGGAAGACATAATGATTTAAATGTAGAACGTTGACTAGGGGTTGTCAATGGGCAAGTAAGCGAGTCCGTATCTGACGGGTAATAATAACTATAAGTAAAAGGAGAAAGAATACCAGAATTAGGAAGCGGAGGGGGATGAGCCAAACAACTTTTTCGGATTCGGTCAAGGTACTACCGCCAGCGGTGGTTGCGGTCAAGCGAAAACGGTAGGGACCAAGATTGGACCAGTGGGGGGTCCAGGATGAAGTGTAGGTGCGGGAGGAGTTACCAAGAATGAGCTCGGAAGGGAGGGGTAAAGTCTCAACAACTTGGCCGCGGGGGGAGAGGACGGTCAAAGTTAGATTGGGGCGGAGCATAATGGGAGATTGATTGGCGAGAGTGGGAGAGAGGGGAAGAGTAAGAGCGGTATCCTGCAAAAGGGGGAGCTCGAAAGAGGTGAGTTCGACGTGGGTGGGAATAATGTTGTTGGGGGCAAGGGTAGTTAGAATCAGGGAGGAAATGGCACTACTAACATTAAGTCGATCGGGGCAAGGGGGGTGAGAGCAGTCAGCAGTGGAAGGAGCGACAGTTTGGAAGGAGAGAGCCAGGTAAGTGTCTTCTGGAAGATCGGAGGTGGCTCCTTCGAGAGTGAGAGTTAGCGAGAGCGGGGAATCTCCAAGGGTAAAGGGTTGGTTGAGGGGGAGACTGGAAGAAATAGCCAGAGGAATGTTACCGGCCGGGGAGGGATCCAGGGTGACGTGACCAAAAGAGTCGGAGGGGGTGGCCAAGTGAAGGGAGGGAATAATGGTGAGGGAATCGGGAGTATTGCTTTTAAGGAAGAAGGTTTGAGAAAGTTGTTGATTGGGAGCGAGTAAGATTTCGACAACCGGGGGAGAAACGGAGAGGGAGATGTTTTGAGCATTAACTTTTATTGGAGACGATAGACGATAGACGAAAGACGTTAAAATGAAAAGAAGAGTATACCGAGTGAATATTTTCATATGAAGATTAATATACAGGGGTGGCGGTGTAAATAATTTGGGTGGAGTAGTTGCCGGCAGCTTGAGTGGGAGAAACGTTGAGTTGGTAGGTAACCGTGGCTGTCCGATCTTGGCCGGCTTGGATACTGGTCATAACGGTAGCGGGTGGTTCGGCTGCGCTGAGACTGGGGAAGGGGCGGAAGAACGTTATAGCCAAAACCAAAGACAGCAGTGTTGACCCAGACTTCGGCGGCAGTTTCGGTACAGCTGGTGTTATCACAAGTAGTATCGGGAATAGTACTGCCTTGAGTGTTGGTCAGGGGAGTGACAGCTAAGGCGGTGACACTATAGCCTTGACCGGGAGCAGAGACAATGAGGGTGTGGTTGACGGAGGCGAAGGTGCCAGAAGTGGCGGTACCCAGATCGGCTAAAAGAGAGCTGACGCTAAAGCTAAAGTCATAAAGAGTATAGAGATATTGGAAGCCAGCTTGGACGAAGTAACCGGTCCCACTAAAGTATTCGGCGGCGGTTTGACCGACGGTGTCGGTAAGCGAATAATTGGTAGACGTTTTGGTGCCGGAAGTCATATTAAAGTTACCCATCCGGATGCGATAGCTATCGCTTTCGAGATTTTGTCCAATGGCTTTAGAGGGGGAAATAAGTAAAAACAAAATTCCAAGTAGGAGGCTAAGTTTGGACATGATCCAAGTATAGCTTATTCGTTAGTCGAGGAGGAGACGACTAGTAGGATCCAAAGGAGGAGCGTTAGTTTCCAGAGGAAGGGGAGTGATCCAGGGCCTAGGAGTACCAGCGTAATCGGTGCGACTAGAGTGAGTGGGGAGAGCAAGAAAAGTATTATTGACACCAGCATGGTGATGAAGAGAGTGGATTAGGGGAGATAAATCTTGTTGAGAAAGGAGGATATTTTTGTATTTGCCGCGATAGATGGTGCCGTGAACCTTGTAGGTTTGGTTGTAATACATAGCGTAGCCTACGGAAGTGCGACGGAGGAGGTTACTAATACCAGGTTGGGGTCCACCTTGATTTTCGCGAAGAACTAGATGAAAGTGGTCAGGAAGCAAAAGAAAGCCATGGAGGGTGACGGGCGAGGCGCCAAGAGTTGAAGCGTTGCGTTTGGCAATCACGGTCTGGGGGGTTAGGCGTTTGACCCAAGAGAGTGGGGTAGCGTCGGGGAAGCGGAGATAGTAGGACAACAACAAGAGAAAGTTTTTGTAATCAGCATCAGTTCGGAAGAGGAGAGTGTCTTTTTTGGCGGTGTGCTTGAGATGATAGTAGGATCCCTGGGTGAAATCGCGTTTGAGCAGTAAGCTAGGCATAAATCAAAGGTACACTAAGAAGACTATCCTTGTCAAGTCTCGGTACTAATCAGTTTCGTGATCAATGGAGTTGGCTAAATCGTTAGCGCTTCGGTAGAGTTTTTTCAGATCTGAGTAGAGGGTTTGGAGATGAGTGCGGACCGCCGTAACACGAGTTAGGGGAATGGTGGTAGCTAGATTGTCGAGGGCAGAAATGAGGGTAGTTTTGAGATTGAGAGAGAGAAAGAGGAGGGTATCGGTTTCCTCGTGACCGAGATTTTTGGTGAGTTTGGCACGCGCTCGTTTGGCGTCAAGGGCAGTTTCGTACTGATGACCAAAAAGAATAGCCAAGGGAGTAATCATGATGAGGGCGAGGAGTTCGGAAAGATGGGCGAGGTCACTGAGATTGGTCCCAGGAAGGAATAGGAAAAAAAGAATCAAAACTCCGGTCAAGACTAGGGTAGCTTCGATTTCGTAAAGCATGGCAACTCCAAACAAAAGGAAGTAGAGCAAAAAGAAAAGCGGGGAGGTCAGCGCACCAGTTTCGGATACCAACAGGAGAATCATACAAGTTAAAATGGTGATATCGAGGGTAATAGTTGAACGGTGGAACCAGTGAGGTTTTTTGGATTTCAGCCAGTGGGAAGTTAGATAAAGCAGAATCAAAGCGGCCACTAATTGGAGAGAGTAGGAAGTGAGAAAGGGGAGGGTGAGCCAGAAATAGATCCCGGAGGTCGCGGCAAGCAAAAGGATGGTATGAAACAGGAAGCGAGTGGGCATTAATTGGAGTGTACAACAAAATACGTTAGAATAGTAGAATGACAAAGACTTATGTACTAGGGATGTTTCCGTATCCATCGGGAGAAGGGTTGCATGTCGGACATGTCAGGATCTATACGGCGGTAGACGTCATTTCCCGATATTTGAGGATGAAGGGACGAGAGGTACTTTCTCCAATGGGTTGGGACGCCTTTGGACTGCCAGCGGAGAATGCGGCGATCAAGGCCAAGAAGAATCCAATGGAGATGGTGCCTACCAATTATGCTAACTTTAAACGTCAAATGCAGGATTTATCGCTGTCATTTGATTGGCAACATGAGCTAGCTACCACGGACCCGGCTTATTATGGCTTGACCCAATGGTTGTTTTTGGAATTATATAAACAAGGATTGGTAACCCACGAAGAAGTACCGATTAATTGGTGTCCCAAGTGTAAGACAGGGTTGGCCAATGAGGAAGTCATGGCGGATGGGACCCATGAACGGTGCGGAACAGTTACGGGAAAGAAGAATTTACCTCAGTGGGTGATGAAGATTACGGACTATGCCGAGCGACTGCTTACAGATTTGGATAATGAGCAGTTAGATTGGCCAAGGGGGATTTTGGAGATGCAGAGGAACTGGATTGGGAAGAAGGAGGGAGCAAAGGTTAGATTTAAGATCTTAGACGATAGATTCCAGATTAAAGAATTAGAAGTGTTTACTACTCGCATTGATACGATTAATGGGGTGACATTCGTTGTGATTGCACCAGAGCTGGCCAAGCAGTGGATAAAAGCGGGCTGGAAGGCAAATTCGGAAGTAGAAGAATATGTGGCTGTCGCTTTGGCCAAGTCGGAACAAGCGAGGCTAGAAGAGGCGAAGGAGAAGACTGGGGTTGCGACAGGAATTATGGCCGAGAACCCGGTGAATAAGGAAAAGGTTCCAGTGTGGGTCGCGGATTATGTCTTGGAGGGGGTGGGGACGGGAGCAGTTATGGGAGTGCCCCAATATGATGAGCGCGATTTGGCATTTGCTCAGAAATATGATTTGCCGGTTAGAGATTTACCACTCGACGATTACGCCCAAATACTAGAAAGGCTTGCAAAAGAGGGGGTGGCCAAGCAGGAAACACATTATCATTTGCGAGATTGGGTCTTCTCACGGCAAAGATACTGGGGAGAGCCGATCCCGCTGGTTTACTGCGACAAATGTGGAGATGAAAATGGGGTGGTGGCTTTGCCAGAAACAGAGTTGCCGCTAACTTTGCCAAATCTTGAGTCGTACGAACCCACGGATACGGGAGAGTCACCTTTGTCACGAGTAGCGGAGTGGGTAGAGTGTAAGTGTCCCAAGTGTGGTGGGAAAGCCAGACGTGAGACGGATACGATGCCTAACTGGGCGGGAAGTTGCTGGTACTTTTTGGCTTTTCCTTTTTGGGTATCAGAAAACTCGGAACACTCAGATAACTCGGAAAACTCAGATAGCCAGAAGATTCAGAAAAGCACGAAGAGAATTTTGGAGGAGTATAAGTCTAAATCAAAAACCCCATATGCAGATTTCTGGCGGGAAGTGGCCAAACCGGCGATCGATAAGTGGGGTCCGGTGGATTGGTATTTGGGGGGAGCGGAACACGCGGTCTTACATTTACTGTATGCCAGATTCTGGGTGAAGGTATTTTTGGATCGAGGATTACTTGATTTTGCAGAGCCATTTTTGCGCCTTAGGAGTGTCGGGATGGTACTAGCGACGGATGGGAAAAAGATGAGCAAAAGTTTGGGGAATGTGATCAACCCGGACAACGTTGCCAAAAAATATGGCAGTGATGCGGTTAGACTGTACGAAATGTTTATGGGGCCATGGGATCAAGCGATTAGTTGGGATACCCGAAGCTTGGTCGGACAGCAGCGATTTGTGGAGCGGATAGTTGAGACCGCGGCCAAAACGGGAGCAAAAACTTCGCCCAAATTACTTGCAGAACTAACAAAATTGGCAGAAAAAGTAACGCGGGGAATTCTTGAGCAAAAATTTAATACAGCGATAGCCGGAATGATGGAGCTGATCAATTTGTGGAAGAATAATGATCTGGTAATGAGCCAAAATGACGGACAAAAGTTTGCACAACTATTGTGTCCATTTGCCCCACAGACAGCGCAAAAAGTGTGGGAAATGATGAAGGGGGAGGGACAAGTGGAGAAAAGCCATTGGCCGGAATTTGCGGAGGGGTTGGTAACTGAAGCAGTGCCGGTAACTATGGTGGTCCAAGTGAATGGGAAACTGAGAGCGACGATAGAGATGAGTAAGCAGGAATCCGCAAAGCAGGATGAGGTGTTGAGACAAGTCATGAAGGAGGAAAAGGTCAAAAAATGGTTAACCAAGGGAGAACCCAAAAGAATTGTGTTTGTGCCGGGAAGATTGATTAATCTGGTGAGTTAGAGTTTAGTCGCGGTCGCCGCTTTGCTCACGAGCGGTTTTTTTGGCATCTCCCCCGAGTTTGCGTTGTCTGCCGGGTCCACCCATGGTGTTTGGATCGTGAGGGGAGTGAGATGCATTATATACTTGGGTGTTGCGAATGGCCTGGTTTAGTCGGTTTTGGATTTCCCCTTGATCTATTTCGAGAGGTCCAAGTCCGCTTAGTTGGGCAATAATCGCGGAAACTGTCAGATTTGAATCGATAGGGATTTGAAGAATTTCGTTCAGTTTATCCCTCTGTACCCACATCCTCATTAGTTCATCGCTTGGCATAATGTTATTCTATACTATATGGCAAGCGGGGGGTTAAATCGGTTGATGTAGTATATTGTTACTGATTGATATATTTCTAGAAAAATTTACCAGAGGAAGGGGAAATATCCAAAATATAGATGAGCTGAGAAGGAGATTTTTCCCTTACCAAACACTCGGTTGGGTTGCTAGCAATCGTTGGTAGTAGATTGCTAAGGGAATGGTAGGGGTAAAAGAATGGTGATAGAGTAAAAGAATGGGTGAGTGGTGGAAGAAAAACGGGGTCTGGGTGGCTTTGGGGATGGTGGGAGTGGGATGTTTGCTTTACGGATTGTGGGGAGTGATTTGGCCGGAGCCGGCAGTGGTGGAAATTGTGCAATCAAGTTCAATAGAAAAAGGGGGTGAGATTGTGGTTGACGTGGGCGGCGAGGTGATTACGCCGGGAGTCTATAAATTGCCAACGGGAGCGAGGATCGGAGACGCGCTTGTTTTGGCGGGAGGGTTATCGGCTGAGGCGGACAGACAGTGGGTGGCACAAACGATGAATTTGGCACAAGAAATAAAGGATGGCGGGAAAATCTATATACCCACGAGAAACGAAATTAATAACCAAATTCCAATAACCAATAACCAAACAATAAGTAATCAAGCGAAAACAATTAATATCAATACAGCGAGTGTGGCAGAATTGGATAAACTAACGGGGATTGGGGAGGTGAGAGCACAGGCGATTGTCGCGAACCGACCATATGGGAGTACGGAGGAGTTGGTGAGTAAAGCCAAGATACCAGAGAGTGTGTATGAGAAAATCAAAGATCAGGTGAGTGTGTATTGAAATGAAAAGTAAATTTTCTTCTGCAAATCTCGGCATGTTTGTTATTTTATTGATAATTTTGTGGCTGAGATGGGTAAGTTTACCGAAAATCTTACCGACGAGTTGGACACCCGAATCGGTGGTCAGTTTTACCGCACCGATCTTGGATAAACCAGAACAGACTGAATCAAATGTGATCATACGCCAGGGAAGATGGTATATCAAACTAAAGAGTGATGCAGGAATTAACCAAGGGGACAAGGTCCGCTTTGTTGGCAGCGTTATCCCGTTATTGCTAGGAGGGAAAGAGCGGCAAATTAAAATGATGGATCCGAATTTTGAGATTATCGAGAGAGAAAACCAAAGGAGGTTATCTTTGATTGAAGTGATCCAGATTGGGTTGGGAAAATGGAGGAAGAAGTGGGTAACCATATTGGAAAAAACCCTGCCAGAGCCCATGTCCAGCTTGGGTGCGGGAATACTCTTGGGGGTGAGGGGAGAGATGCCCCGAGAATTTTATGACCAATTGGTGGCAACAGGCACGCTCCATGTGATTGCGGCTTCGGGATTTAACGTGATGATTGTGGCGGGAGTATTGATGAGTCTATTTAAGCGATGGTTCAGCCGGGGAGTGGCTACGATTGTGGGGATCACGGGGATTGGAGTGTATGTCGGATTAGCTGGAGGGTCGGCGTCCGTGGTTAGAGCGGGGATTATGGGGAGCCTAACTTTGATGGCATATTTTTGGGGGAGGCCGACGGAAGCCAAAAGGCTACTATGGGTGGCGGCTTACGGCATGTTGTTAATAAACCCACTGCTAATTGCAGATGTAGGGTGGCAATTGTCAGTTTCGGCGACGGCAGGATTATTATATTTAGAGCCAAAGTTGCACAAGGTTAAGGTGGGGCTGGGAGCGGAGTACATTTATCCGACGGTGGCGGCGAGTGTAGCGACGGCACCGATTATTTGGTGGCATTTCGGGAGAGTAGCGTGGATCTCCCCGATCGTTAATTTACTAATTTTACCGATCGTGCCACTAATAATGTTGCTGGCGGCAGTCGTAGTGGGGGCCGGAAGTTTGAGCATGCGAGTGGGGCAGGTGATCGGATGGATTTTGTACGTGCCTCTATGGTGGATGGTGAGAGTTATTGAATGGTGGGGTAATTTATGAACAAAGGTTGGTGGTATGGAGTTGGGTTACTAGTGGGGTTGATAATTCTGATCCTAGGTCAGATGCCTGATGAACGAATACACTTGGTAGTGTGTGATGTGGGGCAGGGGGATGCGATCCTTTTGATCAAGGGTAGTAACCAAGTACTGGTGGATGGAGGACCAAGTCAGGAGAAAATTTTGACCTGCCTGGAAAAATACTTGCCCTTCTATGATCGGAGAATCGAACTTATAGTGTTGACCAATACGGATCACGACCATTTGGCGGGGTTGATACCTGTAATAGAAAGATATGAGGTGATACAGTTTGTAACAGCTGATGGGGTGCGAGCAAGTAGTACTCTTACCAAATTGAGAGAGATTTTGATTGAGCAACAAATCCCGGTAACAGGAGTTGAGCGAGGGCAAAAACTACGAGTGGGACGAGTGGGGGAGGAGAGCAAAATAGAATTGGAGGTAGTGTGGCCGAGAGAAACAAACAGGGAATATGTGGCGGTGTTTAGCCAACAAATGGAAAAAAATATGCGCGAGCAGATACTAGGTGCAAGTGCCAAGGAGGGAAAGGTGAACGAGCGGAGTGTTGTTTTGCTCTTACTAGAGGATAATCGAAAAATTCTCCTCATGGGAGATGCGGGTGACCAGACAGAGAAAACCTTATTGGAGTTGGGAGGGTTACCTGACATAGATATCCTCAAAGTAGGTCATCATGGATCAAAGTATGCCAGTACTCTCCCATTTTTGGAAAGAATCAAACCAGAATTGGCGATCATTAGTGTGGGGAAGGGGAATCGCTATGGGCACCCGACACAGGAAACATTAGAGAGGTTAGAGCGAGTTGGGACAGAAATTGCTCGGACGGATCAGGAAGGCATAATCGAGGTTAATTTCTAATCGTATCCAGAGATTAAAGAATGTTAGCTATATAAACTATATAAACTACTGATAGTTGCATAAGAACGAGTAGTATGCTAGTCTCTGGTAAGTGCAGAATAAAATCGCGCGGTTGAGTTATAACCAGTTGTTGTTACTAGCTTATTTTCTTCAGGGTGGGGAGAAAATTTTGACAGTAAGACAAATGGAGGCGGGAACTCCTCTCAAAAAGAAGGTTTTGGGGGGAGTATTGTCGAGTTTGTCGCGAACTAGATTTCGGGGGATTAGTTTGATTGAGCCGATGGGGAAAGCCCAGGATAAGGTGGGACTTAGGTGGAAGTTGAATACCCAGATATTAGATCTGATTAAAACCAAAAAGGAGGTCGCAAGGTTACTTGCGAGTTACTAATATGGCAAATTTTGAGTGGATCGAAACAGGAAAAATAATGGGGGCGCAGGTTTACCAAGATTCGGCGCTAGTAGTTTCGTCGGTACTAAATCAACAGTATCGGGATAATTTGCACAGCCATGATCTGAAAATAATTTGGGTATCTTGGGTGCTGGTGAGTATCTTGTGGCTATATCAATTAATTAGATTGTTAGTGAGGGCGCGGAAAACTGGACGATTTGAGTTTGTGAGGTGGTTGGGTTGGTGGATTGTAGATGGATTGGTGTTTGTGGCACTAGTGGTACTACAAGTATATGTAAATTATCGGGTGCTAAAAATTGAGTATCCTCAAGACGTACGGATTGAGCGGTTGGGGGAAACATTGGTGCGAGTCAGGTGGCAAACTTATGATAAGACCTTGGGGATTATGGTCTGGGGTTATCAGGGAGAGTCAATTGAGAGAGTAATGGTAGCTAATGAAGGGAATGTGGAGACAAAAGAGCACGATTTGTTATTGGAGGTGGAAGAGGGGAAAGAAATTAAATTTTATCTGGTAGTAGGAGAAGAGGAATATGGGCAAAGCGAAAATGAACCATACGTGGTTAATCAGGAATCATTAATTTATCCATTGGAAGAAATAGAGACAAATGATTAAACGAGTCGGTCAAGTATTGGTGTTGAGTGGACTTCTCATCTTGGGAGGGGTGGTTAATGTGAAGGCTACAAGCTTTGATTACAGCGAGACTGCGGAGTGGGAGACGGGGGTATTTAATGGGGTAACCGGGGAGAGTTCGGCAGGGGAGATTAAGCTAAGATCAGCGGGAGAGTGGGAACAGAGAGCCTGGCAGACACCGGAACTACCGTTGACGACAGGGACAGCGATTGAGTCGGATGGGGAGTATGTCTATGTCTTGGCAGGATATGACACGTGGTTTGCGAGATACCATCAGGCAACTAATCGGTGGGAAGTTTTGGCTTCGGCTCCTTACTCGGCGGGATACGGCTCAGATATGGTGTATTTGGATGGATATCTTTACGCCATGTTTGGGGGGTATCAAAAAGAGTATGCCAGGTACGACATAACTAATAATACTTGGACCGAGTTAGCAGATACACCCGACTTGGTTTACCGCGGAGGTAGTTTGGCGACGAACGGAACGGATATTTATGCCTTGCATGGTAATAGTACGACTGACTTTTGGAAATATACGACTAGCACGGGTGAGTGGAGTATGTTAACGGGGACGCCGGCAACGATTAATTACGGAGCCTCATTGGTGTATAACGACGGGTATTTTTACACTCTGCGCGGAGTGTCGACTAATACCATGTATCGATATTCAGTGGCGGCGGGAACGTGGTCCACCATGACAAATATGACGGCGGTGATTGCGGAAGACAGTCATGCAGCTATCAGAGGAGCGTATATCTACATTACTTTGAATGGAAATACCACCACAATGTATCGATACGACATTGCGGGCAATAGTTGGAGCACGATGGCGGTCTTACCCCAAGCTTCGCGTTATGTGGGGAGCGTGTATAACGCGATAGATGACATGATCTATGTGTTTAGAGGAAATGGAACGTATGAATTTTGGAAGTATGATCCAGATACAGATGGGTATTTGGGACCGGTAGATATGACTCTGGCTCCAGGATCGGGTTCGGATTTGGTGTATTACGGGGGATATATTTATCAACCGAGAGGAGCCAACACCACCACTTTCTATCGTTATAACCTGACGAGTAAGACCTGGGAGTCGAGGGCGGTGGCGCCGGCAGCCTTTAATGATGATACGACAGGAGTGGTGGCGGGTAGTTACTTATATTTCTTCCAAGGGAGTAATACTACTAATTTTTACCGCTATGATCCGGCGGCAGATAGTTGGGCGACGATGGCGGTGGCTCCGGCAAATGTAAATTATGGAGGCAGTTTGGCGTACCCTGGGAGTGGTGATTATCTTTATGCAACCGTAGGAGGTTATACCCTCAAACATTATCGTTACTCAATTTCGGGGAATAGCTGGGAAGATACCCCAACTGACCTTCCTAATAACAGTGAAGCGAGTTATGGGGCTAGGCTATTTTCGGATGGGACGAATCTTTACTATGTTTCTGGTTCGCGAACCGGATTTTTGTTGAAATATACGATTTCAACTGATACTTGGAGTGAAGTAGCATCGCTACCGTATGCACCGTATTGGGGGAGTGATGCAGTTTATTGGGATGGAAATATCTATATTCAGGCTGGATATTACAAAGGTCAATTCTGGAGATACAACATTAGCAGCGGAGAGTGGCTGTATCTGGATTCATTAAACGAGTACTACGGATATCATCAGGGAGCTTATAACGGCGGAGCGCTGGTCGTTGATACCATAAACGCGATTTTGTATTCGGCGGTGGGAGCGAGTATTTTGAATATGGCAAGCTATTCGATTGATGCCAATGATTATTTAGCGAGTGGGACGTGGATTAGTCCGGTAGAGGATTTGACATATGTGACGGCGTGGACATCTTTAGTGGAAACAGCAACTAAGCCTGGCGATAGTAGTATTAGTTACGAGACGAGAACAAGTGCCGACAAAGTTACGTGGGGAGAGTGGACGGCGGTAGCGGGAACTACGATTGGGTCAAGTGTCAACCGCTACATCCAAGTGCGAGCAACTTTGACAGCAAGTACAGATCGGACAGAAACCCCGACTTTGACAGCTCTAACGATCAATTATCAAGGGGATGTGACAGCACCGACGGCACCCACCACATTTACTGGAAAGTCGAGTGAGGTGGGAGGGAGTACCTTGGTTTCGGGGAGTAGTTACCGGTACAACTATCCTTACTTTAGTTGGAGTGGAGCAAGCGATGCCGAAACTAGTGTGGCAGGGTATTATGTGTATTTCGGGACTAATGCGAGTGCTGATCCAATTACAGCCGGAAATTACCAGACAACAAGCGATTATGTGGTTACCAGTAATTTGACCACGGGGACATATTACTTGCGGGTAGTAGCCAAGGATAGTGCTGGTAATACTAGTAGTGTGGCAAGCGGATTTACCTATGGGTATCAGGGGGTGGTGGCGACTAGTGTGGCATATACAAGTAGTGGTGATTTTGCGGGGAGTACGGTAGATAACATGACCATTACAGGTGATGAGATTAAGTTGGCGGGGAAAGCTGGGTTTTGGCGGGAAGAGGCTCCGGGACTGATACCGGCGGCACCGTATTACGGATCCAGTACGGCATATGTCAGTACCAGCAGCAAGTTGTACACCCTGCGGGGATATAACACGGCAAATTTTTATAGTTATGATATTGCGAGCAGTACTTGGTCGACCCTAGCGGATACTCCGGCGGTGGTGCATTATGGAGGCAAAATTGTGGAGGGACCGGGAGGGTATTTGTATGCCTTTGCCGGGAATCAGACAAGTACTTTTTGGCGGTATGATATTGCGCAAAATACGTGGGATGATGCGGCGGCGACGGATTCACCACTGACAATTTATTATGATTCGGCGCTAGTATATGACGGAACTCAGTATATTTACGCTTTGCGGGGAACTTCGGATGATGCATTTATGCGCTATAACACAACAAATGACAGTTGGGAATCGATGGCAAATGTGGATTTTGGGGCGACAACAGAACAAATCAGTAATTTGATTAATTATGGAGCAGCTTTGACGTATGACGGGGCAGATACGATTTATGCTTTGCAGGGTACGCAGTATACCGGACTAGCAGCTTACAGCATCAGTACCAATACTTGGACTCAGCTGGCCAAAACTCCGCACAACGTTTATCAGGGGGGACATTTACAGTATGACACGACTAGCAATGCTTTGTACATGATCCCTGGCGGAGGAAAACCTTATCTATATAAATATGCGATTGCGAGTGATACCTGGAGCCAGTTGGATGAGGCGCCATGGACTTTGGGGCTAGGGAGTTCGATGCGCAATGCCGGAGGGAAGTTGTATGCAGTGCGAGGGATGGCAACTACTAGTATGGCGATTTATGATATTGCCAAAGCGGAGTGGTTAGTACCCGAAAGAGGATTTTTCCGGGAGATGTTTTTTGGAAGTGATCTGGCGACCCAAGGATATGGAGCAGATATTATCAAAGGTGACGGAAGCAATTACTACCTAACCAGAGGGAATCAGGATAGTACTTTTGTTAAGTATGATCCGACAACTGGGATCGCAACAGAGCTAGCAGATGTGCCGGGAGGAATGTATTTGGGAGGAGCGTTGGTTTATGACAGTACCGCAGAGAAAATTTATGCGAGCACAAGCAATATTAATAATAATTTTTATGTGTACGATATAGCGACGAATGTCTGGAGCCGGGAAGCAGATGATTTGCTGCCGGTTGATCCAGGGGCGGGATCATCGCTCGCTTATGATGGATCGCGTTATATTTATTATGCGAGGGGGGCGGGAACAACCAGCTTTTACCGGTTTGATACGCAAGGATCGGCGGGGAATAAGTGGAGTACTCTGACCAATATTACGGCGACTGTCAGTTACGGAGCCCAACTGGTTTATAAGGACGGATATTTGTATATCATGCGGGGAAGTGCAGTCAATCCTAACCCGCTTTACCGATATGATGTGGCGGGAGGTAGCTGGAGTACCTTAACGGCTTTGAGTGACTCGGTTTATAACGATGGCTTTTTGGTTGATTCAGGAGGAGATTATTTGTATGCCTGTAAAGGTTACAATACCGCCAGTTGTTACCGTTATAGCGTGAGTGGGGACAGTTGGAGTGCGATTGCGAATTTCCCGGGGGCAATTTACTACGGCGGGGCGGCGGCTAGTGATGGGAGCGGAAAGATGTATGTGTTACCAGGACCGGGAACGAATAGTTATGCCAATGGTTTGTATACCTACGTGATGGAATCAAGTACCACTTCGTTTGAAGAAGCCGGGTCATACCAGTCGGCAACGATTGATCTGGGGGAGGTTTACCGATTGGCGAACTTGACCTTGACGTATTCGTCTGCGACCAATAATACCTTAACTGTATCGACACGGACCAGTACCGATGGAGTGGTGTGGGATGCGTGGGTTTCTGCCAATGAAGAAAAAGCGGTGGGAACGAGTTATGAGTACAAAATAAACTCAACGGTACAGCGGTATTTACAAGTGCAGTTTGAACTTGCCAGTTCGGATGGGATTTACTCGGGAGTAATTGCGGATTATTCGATCAAGTATTATTCGGATACGACCCCTCCGACTAACGCGAGTGAACTATCGGCGTATACGACCGCAACGGCTAGCGCCAGTATGGTGACTAATACTTGGTATAACCATACCAGTCCTTATTTTGACTGGCCGGATGCGGAAGTAACAGGCGGGGCCAGTGATACCGAGACGGGAAGTGCAATAGTTGGGTATTATGTATATTTCGGATCCGATAGCGACGCTGATCCAGAAACAGCGGGAACTTTGATTACTCCAAGCTCGTTTACAGCTAGCTCGCTAGTTACCGGGAGTACTTACTATTTACGGATTAAAAGCAAGGATGATGCGGGGAATGTGAGTGGGACGGCATGGCAACCATTTATTTATAAATATGATAATGAAGCTCCGAATGTGCCAACCGGTTTGGCGGCAGATCCTTCGGGTTATACCGCGGTCAATGATTTTGATTTTAGCTGGGAGAGTGCGACCGATAGTGCCAGTGGAGGGATTGAGTACTGTTATAAAACGGCAACGGCTTCAGGGACTTTGGCGAGTGATCAGTGTACGAGCGGAGTGAGTGTGACAGGGATTACGGGATACCAGACCGGAACGAATACTTTTTATGTGCGTTCGCGTGATACGGCTGGTAACTATAGCAGTTATACGACCGGATCTTTTTATTACAATAATGGCGCTCCGTCGGCTCCGACCAGTTTGACGGTGACACCGGAAACAAATACGGTCAATTCGTTTGAGTTCGAGTGGGAGGCACCGGTTGCTTATTATGGCTCACTGGTTAATTTGCAGTACTATTACTCGGTTAATGCACTCCCAACCGAGTCGTCAGTTACGAGAGCTTATTCGAATAGTTTGGGAGCGTCGGCATATGCGACACTTCCTGGAGAAAATACTTTGTATGTGGTAGTCATGGATGAAGCGGGGAATGTTGATTATGACAACTATGCAAGCGTTACCTTTACGGCCAATACGACGGCGCCAGGCATACCCCTAAACGCTGATATTGCGGATGTGTCGGTCAAGGCCAGTTCGGCGTGGAAGCTAGCCTTGACTTGGGAGTCACCCTCGTCGGTCGGGGCGGGAGTAGCGAGTTATCAAGTTTATCGGTCGACGGATGGCGTTACCTACACCCAACGAGCATCAACTTCGGGCATTTCATATGTGGATACAGGGTTAAGCCAGATAACCTACTACTACAAGATAAGAGCCTGTGATTCGGCCAATAACTGCGGAGCATTTTCGAGTGCAGTATCGCTATATCCAGATGGAAAATATACCACGGCAGCGCCTTTGGTCGGGGAGCCTGAGGTTGGTGAGATTACCACCAAGAAGGCTGAGGTGGATTGGACGACGTCACGAACGGCCGATTCGAAAGTGGCGTACGGGACGGCGAGCGGAGATTATTTTGATGAAGAGGTGGGGAATTCTGATCAAGTGACAGTACATTCATTGACGCTCAACAATTTGAGCCCAGGGGCAACCTATTATTTTGTGGCGAAGTGGACGGATGAGGACGGGAATTTGGGATCGAGCGAAGAATATACGTTTGCGACTGATCCGGCGCCAACTGCTAAAGAAGTGAAGGCGGTGTCGATTGGACTGGATACAGTGAATATCCAGTTTACGAGTAAAGACGCGAGTAAAGCGAAAGTGTATTACGGTACTACCACGGCTTTTGGAGGCTATAGTGAGATGGGTGTGGGGACGGCTGAGTCGACCTATACTGTCCAGTTGACCGGACTGGCGGATGGGACCAAGTATTATTACAAGGTTAGTCTGTTTGACAGTGAGAATAATGAATACGAGGGAGATACCTATTCCTTTGAGACTCTGCCGCGACCAAGAATTGATTTGGTGAAGCTGCAACAAGTTAAGGGGACTGCAACGGGAACGATTTTGGTCACGTGGGTGACTAATACGCCAATTTCTTCGATAATTACTTATTACCCCTCGGCCAATCCATCTGCTGCGCAGGATAATATTGATGTGAAGTTGGTGACAGCCCACCGAGCTTTGATCTCTGGGTTACTGCCCAATACTGCATATACGATGGTAGTAAAAGGACGCGATAAGGTAGGGAATGAGGCGGTAGCGTCAGCACAGACATTTAGTACGGCGTCGGATACGCGACCGCCGTCGATTGCCAATTTGAAAGTTGAGCCAGTGATTCTGGGAGTAGGGGAAGAGGCAACGGCCCAACTAGTTGTGTCCTGGGATACGGATGAACTCTCGACTTCTCAGGTGGCTTATGGAGAAGGATCGGGTGGGAGTTTGGGGAGCAAAACTCAGCAAGACAGTAATCGAACTTTCAATCATTTGGTGGTGATATCTAATTTGCAGCCATCAAAGGTATATCACCTCAAGGCTTTGTCGATGGATGAAGCAAGTAATGAAGCAACCTCGGTAGATCGAGTCGTAATTACTCCGAAAGAAACTAAGAGTGCCTTAAATTTGGTGGTATCCAACTTATCCCAAGCCTTCGGGTTCTTGGGAGGAATAGCGGGGAATTAATTAACAAGATAAACATATGACGATCAAAGAAAAGTTGATAAATCGATATTTGAAACCAAGGTTTTCGTTTGTGTGGTTACAGATGGCGGTTATTAGTGCGTTGACGGCTGGAATGGCGATTGGACTATTTTTCTTGGTGAATGATGTGGTAATTCCACGAATTAGAGCGACAAGTACGCCATGGGTCCAAACGGACTGGAGTGGAGGGGATAGTTCCACGTTAGTTTCTGAGACAGTAAATACCTGGACGAGTTTGGATGGAGTTGAAGCCACAGCCAGCGCTGGTTTGATTGTCCTTGATCAGACGGATGGTTGGAGTAGTGATTATCATAATTGGGCATATCGAAGGAAGATTACCTTTGATAATACTGACGCTACTTTGGGAGTAACTAGTGAAAATCTAACTGATTTCCCGGTATTGGTGAAGCTGGACACAGGGACAAATATTGATTACACCAAGACTCAAGACTTGGGTCAGGATTTGAGATTCACTGATTCTGATGGGACGGTTTTGGCTTATGAAATCGAGAAGTGGGATGAAACCGGGTCTTCATACGTGTGGGTTAAAGTTCCCCAAATTGATCAAAATTCTAACACTGATTATGTATATATATATTACGGTAATACCGGAGCGAGTGATGGACAAACAGAAAGTAGTGTTTGGAATAGTGGTTATAAGATGGTCCAACATTTTAATGAGAGCAGTGGCGTTCACTATGATTCGACTGCAAATAATTTTGATTCAAATAGTGTAACGGTGACCGAGCAAGGGGCAGACATTGGTCAGATTGATGGAGCAGATCACTTTAATGGTGCCGGCGATAACATTACGATTACTGCGATTAGCCCAGCCTCACAAGTGACAGTTACTACCTGGTTTAAGAGATTAGGAGTGGCAGGGAGTGGATATCATACGATTTATATGCAAGGTACCCAGATTGAGTTGGATGCGATTGAGAGCACAGGACAAATTAGAGCAGGAGTCACGACAGCAACGATGGGGAGACAAGTATTTAATAGTGGAAGTGGGCTGGGAGATGGGCAATTTCATCAATTAGGCTTGGTGTATAACGGAGAAACACTAAAGGCCTATATTGATGGGGTTCAAACAAGCTCTCAATCAGTATCAGGGGCGCTTTCTACCGGGAGTGCAACTACAATTGGTAAACTTGCACCTAGCTATTATGTTAATGGAGTTCTCGATGAAATTAGAGTTTCAGATATTGGACGTTCAGCCGCTTGGATTGCAGCTTCTTACAAATCTGAAACGAATGCTTTTAATACAATCGCTGATGAGGTAAGTCAGTATCCTGATTCTGGTATTTTGATTTCGAATATTTTGGATGCCGGATTTGCGGCTGACTGGGGGGAGTTGAGTTACACGGCTTCAGGGTCCGGAGTAACGATTAAAGTTAGAACTGATAGCAGTCCGGATATGTCTGGGGCTACGGATTGGGGGTCTTGTAGTGGGATTGCTTCTGGGACAGATCTGACAGAAACTGATTGTGTTACTGACCAGGATCAATATCTTCAATACCAGGCAACTTTGACTGTCCAGGGAGCATTATCTCCGGAGCTTTATGATATTTCTGTTCCTTTTACAGCTTCAGATCAATTGAGACCTAGCGTGAATGCAGCTAATGTGGCAATTACTGGGTTAACCAGTGGGAATTGGACGAGTACTGAACCTACCATCACTTGGACAGCTGGGACTGATGATACGGCTGTTGCTGGTTACTGTATCTCTTTGGATGAGCAAACGGTAGATGCAACTCCGTCAGCTAGTCTTAATCCGGAGACTGATGCAGGAGAGATGAACGGTTTGGATGATGGAATTACCAATAACTCAACTTGTCCTTATATTGTTGCCGGAACAAGCGTGGATTTGAGTTCGATTTCTGGTTTAACTTTACCGACTAACAAACAGTATTGGTTTTCGATTAAGGCGGTGGATGCGGCTGGGAATGTGGCCAATGATATCGCTGGTCCTTGGCAGGATTTGGTGAGCTTTAAGTACGATAGTACTGTCCCTACTAATGTAGCTTATCTGACTATGCCTTCAACTAATTTTTCTAATGTAGTGGATATGAATTTTTCTTGGCCGACTAGTGGTGGCAGTGCCAGTTCCGATTCCGAATCGGGAGTTTTGGGTTGGCAATATCAGCTTAATTCGAGTGCCGGTTCTTGGCAGGGAACGACTTATAATGCGGAATTTGATTTGGACTATATCCCGGCTACTGCCTCTGCATATACATTTATTGCTGCTCGTGATGAAGCTAATGTAATAACTGGCAATAATGTGGTTTATTTCCGGACGGTCGACAATGCCGGCAATCCCTCTTCGGCGGCAACTTACCGGACCGGTAATTTGACTTACGGTGGGGAGGCTCCGAGTTTTCCTGGAGATGGTGTGGTAACAATTGATCCTACTACTTCAGATACCAATGAGTTTTCTCTTTCATGGTCGGAGGCAACACCGACCGATGGTCAAAATGTGACTAGTTACTATTACATGATTAATACCAGTCCGCCTTCATCTTTGGCGACACTGCAAGGTAATGCCAGTACCTATTGGGATAATGGTACTGAAATTACTTTAGTCGCTGCTGCTTTACCCAATGTTAATAAAGGGGTGAACACGGTTTATGTGGTGGCAATAGATGATGCCGAAACCCCAAATTACTCTCCCAGCAACTATATTTCCGGTAGCTTTACTTTAAATTCAACCGATCCGGACAATGTGGGTAATTTAGTTGCTTCAGATTCTAGTATTAAATCTTCATCTCAATGGAATGTGACCTTGACCTGGACAGCTCCGAGTTACCAGGGAGCGGGTAATTTAACTTATCTGATTTATCGTTCTGTCGATGGGTCTAGTTTTTCTCGGGTAGGTAGTACTTCCGGTCTTTCCTATGTGGACAATACTCCGGCTTCCGTTCTTTATTACTACAAAGTATATTCTCAGGATGGAGCTGAAGCGATTTCTTCCGGGACAAATGCGGTTTCAATAACTCCGACCGGTAAGTGGACCAGTGCGCCAGGATTGAGTGTTAATCCGGCAGTGTCATCGATTACAACCAAGAAAGCGACGATAACCTGGTCGACTGATCGAACATCTGATTCAAAAATTCAGTATGGGACAGGCAGTGGGAGCTATGGGAGTGTGGAACCGAGTAATTCAAGTCAAGTGGCGGCGCACTCAATTCAACTAACGGGATTATCTCCAGGGACGACTTATTATTATAAAGCTAAGTGGACGGATGAAGATGGCAATACGGGAACTAGTAGTGAGTATAGTTTTACGACAGATGCTGCACCGGTAGCACAAAACGTGAACGTAACTAGTATTGGATTGGATTCAGCGGTAATTAATTATACAGTGACTGGAGCTAGTCAAGTAAAAATATATTACGGGACAACAAATAGTTTTGGTGGTTCTACGACCTTGACTACTTCTACCAGTGAAACGACATATTCTACGATATTATCTGGTTTGACTGACGGGACTAAGTATTACTACAGAATTAATGTGTTTGACGAAGAAACGGCAGAATATGAGGGGACGATTTTGGATTTTACTACTTTACCTCGGCCAAAAATTGCGACGGTAAGGTTACAACAGGTGAGGGGATCCTCTAGTTCGACAGTTTTGGTTACTTGGACTAGTAACACAGAAATTTCGAGTATTGTGACTTATTATCCATCAGCCAATGCTTCGGCGGCGCAAGATAAGATTGAGATTAAATTAGTGAAAGCCCATACAATGTTGATTGAGGGACTATTGCCTAATACGGCGTATACTCTGATTGTTAAAGGAAGAGATAAGATTGGCAACGAGGCTTTGAGTAATCCGCAAACATTTACCACGGCGACTGATACTCGACCACCGGTATTGGCCAATTTGAAAGTAGAGACAGTGATACAAGGGGCGGGAGAAGAAACTACGGCACAATTAGTTGTGGCGTGGGATACGGATGAACTCTCAACTTCTCAGGTAGCGTATGGGGAAGGATCAAGTGGGAATTTGGTGAATAAAACTCAGCATGATACTGATTTAACATATAATCATGTAGTAGTCGTCCCCAATCTTCAACCTTCGAGAGTTTATCATGTTAAGGCAATTTCTTTTGATGATGCGGATAATGAATCTCAATCGGTGGACCGGGTAGTGATTACCCCTAAAGCAACCCAGAGTGCGCTTAACTTGGTAATTATTAATCTCTCGAAAGCCTTTGGATTCCTTGGCAATTACGGGAGTAACTAGTAAACTGGTAGTAAAGATATGAGTAATATAACGGTAAGTAAAAATTCTCCAGTCATGAGTGTAGAGCATGTGAATAAGAATTATCAGGTGGGAACACAGGAAGTTCAGGTGTTAAAGGATGTATCTACCCAGATTCACGGGGGGGATTTCTTTGTCATTTTTGGACCATCGGGATCAGGAAAGAGTACTTTATTACACACCCTGCTAGGACTGGAAAAGCCGACCGCGGGGAAAGTGATGTTACTAGAGAAAGATTTTGCGCAGATGAGTCAGGATGAGGCGGCGGAGTTTCGGAAAACCCGAGTAGGGATGGTGTATCAACAGCCATATTGGATCAAGTCGTTAACGGTACTAGAAAATGTGGCCTTCCCTTTGTTTTTGTTGGGTCAGATGCCGTCGGAGGCATTTGGAAAATCGCTAGAGATGTTAAAAATCGTGGGGATGGAAGATTGGCAAAATTATTCACCGACGGAGTTATCGAGTGGACAGCAACAGAGAGTGTCTTTGGCGAGAGCCTTAATTAATGACCCGGTTATTTTGGTGGCGGATGAACCAACCGGAAATCTGGATACCCAGTCAGGAGAAGAGTTAATGCAGCTATTGTCTAATTTGAATAAGCAGGATGGGAGAACTATCGTGATGGTGACTCATGACTTGGAATACTTGAAGTATGCGACCAGGATGATTCGAGTGGTAGATGGAAAAATTGAGAATGAATATAATCAGGCCGAAGTGAGTAAACTCTTTAAGGAAATGGCAGGGAAGCGGGGAGCCAGACATATCCAAGAGTTGGAAGTAGCCGGAGATACCAAGAGTACACATATTGGAAGAGGAGAAAATAATGTTAGCTGATTTACTGCAAAACCATCAACATGAAGCCAAAGCTGAGGAGCGAACGGCTGGGGTAAAAGTTCCTAAAAGGTCATGGAAGGAAAGACTGCGGAATTGGAGACATTTTTTCTCCAAAGAAACGGTAATTAAGCTACAAGAAGAGGGTAAAACAATTTTGTCACTGTTAAGTTTCTTTGGCTTGTTATTGGTATTTTTGCTTGAGCTATTATGGAAAATGATTGGGCAGATCAAGATATTGGGGAAAATTGTCAGTTCAACGGATCGATTTTGGCAAACTAAACTGGGGAATTGGGGAGAGAGAGTAATTGCTAAGTTAGAAGGACACAGGGGAGGGGTGCGGCGAAGCTTTCTCATCGCTTTGGCTTTCCGAAATATGCGAGCTAAAAGAACTCGATCATTTGTGACAGTGGGAGGGATGGGGGTGGGGATTGCGGCGATTGTGTTTTTGGTTTCGGTGGGGTATGGGTTACAACGACTAGTAGTTTCGCGGGTGGCGCGGCTGGAAGAATTAAAAATGGCCGATGTCACGATCGGTCAGGCCTCGAATATTCGATTGGACGGGGAGGCTATTCAAACCATGCAAAATATCGGCGGGGTGGAAAAGGTGATGCCGATAGTGTCACTGGTCGGGAAGGTATTTTTTGAAGGGGGAAATAGCGAGAGTGTGGTTTATGGAGTGAGTGGAGAGTATTTGGAGGTGGCGGGATTGAACAAAATTAAGGGAGATTGGTTTACCACCAGAGAAGAAGCGGGGTTATTGCCCGATGTGAGAGTGGCGGGAGTCAGTACCGAATGGAATTTTCAAGAGGCTAGTTTTGGAAGTCGAATCCGCAATGTCGAATTTAACGTAGAACCAGAGATTTATCTCAAGGTATTAGCTGAACCTCGGAAAGGTGCGGAGATTTTGGGTTACGTAAAGAGGGTGGAAGGGGGATATGAAGGAGTGGAGTATTGGGGCGAGAGTTACCAGGAAGACGAGCGGGGTGGGGAAGGACGCAGTGTTCAGGGAGTAGTATTGGGGAGATGGATTAAGGCTCCATACCCGTTGTGGCAGAAGAAAGGATTTAATTACGAGGTTGTTTATGATAGCGAACGGATCCAGGAATGGAGAGAAGGATACATTGCCGAAGTTGGGGTGATGGTGGACGAAGATGCGAGTAGTTACATCGAGTGGGATGATGATACTGATTATGGAACGGTTTTGGGGGAGGCCAGTGGGAGTGCGGAGATTGTGACGAGCGTGAATCCGGCGGCTTCTATTTCGGCGATGGTGGTTGGGACGGATGAGAATGGAGTAGAGTGGGTGTCAATTGGAGAGAGCGCCTCAGAGAGTGCTCAGGCAGCCGCGGTACTAATGATTGAAACACCAGAGTCGATGCAGAGACAGGCGGTAGTAAATCGAGCCTTTATTGAATTGTTGGGAATAGATGTGAATAAGGCGGTTGGATCGACTTTTGAGATTGGATTTGTGATTCTCAATACACTGAAACCAGATTTGGATCGGACGGCGGAATCAAAACCGACAGTGTATACAGTTTCGGCGGTAATTGAAGAGGGGAGTACACCCTTGGTGTACGTACCATTAGGGGATATTGTGGGTTTGGGGACAACTAATTATTCCCAAGTTAAGTTGGTGGCTAAGGATAAGAGTGATCTGGAAAAGATTCGTCAGCAAATTGATAACTTGGGGTACAAAACGGCCTCGGTGGCTGACACGGTGGCACAGATTGATCGGTTATTTGGAACTGCCAGAGCGGTGTTAGCGACTTTTGGCTTGGTGGCTTTGGCGGTGGCATCGCTGGGGATGTTTAATACGTTAACGGTGTCACTGATGGAGCGGACACGGGAGGTGGGGATTATGAAAGCGATGGGAATGCAGAGCTCGGAGGTTAAAGAGTTGTTTTTGGCAGAAGCGATGGCGATGGGACTCTTGGGAGGAGTATTTGGGGTACTGACAGGATTTTTGGCAGGGAAGTTGTTGGGGATAGTACTTTCAACCTTTGCGATTGTAAAGGGAGTGGGGTGGATAGATATTAGTTATATTCCCCCGTTATTCGTCGTGTTCGTCTTGATATTATCTTTTGCGGTGGGGGTGGTAACGGGGATTTACCCAGCCAGACGCGCAACCAAGATTTCGGCCCTGGATGCTTTAAGGTATGAGTAGAATGGGGGAATAGGGTAGAATAAAGACATGCAAATGATTAGGGAGGGGATTCAAGCCCAATTAAAGAAACTGAAAATGCCGGTTGTTAACTTTAAGGTGGAACATCCAAAAGATGAACAACACGGGGATTATTCCACCAATGTGGTGCTAGTTTTGGCCAAAGAAGTTGGAATTAAGCCGCGGGAAGTGGCGGAAAAGATATGGGAATTGTTAGCAAATGATATAGAAATGAATAGATTGATAGAGAAAATAGAAGTGGCGGGAGCGGGTTTTATCAATTTTTACCTAAAGAAAGAGTATCTGATTGAGGAAGCTGGAGCCGCCAGGAAGAAAGGTTATGGGAAAAATAAACAACTGGCAGGACAAAGGATCATGGTTGAGTATACCGATCCCAACCCGTTTAAGGAGATGCACATAGGCCACCTAATGAGTAACACGATCGGCGAGAGTCTGGCCAGGATATTGATCGCGCAAGGAGCAGAAGTGAAACGAGCCAATTACCAGGGAGATGTGGGATTACATGTGGCCAAGGCGATTTGGGGAATACGTCAGGAATTAGGAATGAGGAAGTTGGAACTAGGGGAGTTAGAGAAATGGGAACTCAAAGAGCGACAGAAGTTGATGGGACAGGCATATGCACTGGGGGCGACAAGATATGAGGAAGATGAAGAAGTGAAAAAAGAAATCCACGAATTGAACCTGCAAATTTATCAGAGAAGTAATGCAGAGACTAACAAACTGTATGATGTGGGGAGAGAGTGGTCACTGGCATATTTTGAGACGATTTATGCTCGGCTGGGAACCAAGTTTGATGAATATTTTTTTGAGAGCGAAGCGGGACCGGTGGGACTAGAGGTTGTTAAGGAAGGGTTAGCAAAGGGTGTTTTGGAAGTAGGCGAAGAGGGAGCGGTAGTATATAAAGGAGAAAAAGATCATTTACATACCCGAGTATTCCGCAATAAATTGGGGCTACCGACTTATGAAGCCAAGGATTTGGGACTGGCGAAGACTAAGTATGGGAGATACTCCTACGATCGATCGTATATTGTCACAGCCAACGAGATTACCGAGTATTTTAAGGTAGTTTTGCGGGTGATGGAACAGTTGTACCCCGAACTGGCAGCAAAAACGACGCATATTCCCCATGGGATGATGAAGCTAGTAAGCGGGAAGATGAGTAGTCGGACTGGCAAGGTAATAACAGGGGAGGGGTTACTCAATGATTTGAAAGCGGTGGTACAACTTAAGATGGGGGAGAGGGAAATCAAGGAGCGAGAGCGGGTAGCGGATATGGTAGCGGTGGGGGCGCTTAAATATACGGTGCTAAGGCAGGCAATCGGCGGGGATATTGTCTATGAACCAGAGAAGATGACCAATCTGGAAGGGGATACCGGGCCATATCTCCAGTATACCTTTGCTCGGGCAAAAAGTGTTTTGGCAAAGAGTGAGATTACAAGGGATCAACCCTCGCAATTGCATGGGATCAACCCTAGTAATGAAGAGATGAGTATTCTGCGCTGGATTTACCGGTATCCGGAGGTGGTGGTGGAAGCGGGGGAAAAGTTTGCACCGCAACTAGTGGCGACGTATATCTACGAATTGGCGACCAGATTTAATAGTTTCTACAATGCGCTTGACAGAGGCGGTGGCAAATATTCTTGAGAGTGGATTGGGGTTATTGGGGATCCAGGCCCCAACGGAAATGTAGTTTGGTATAATCCGACCGATGTTATTAAAAGAAAAGTGTGCGTGGTGTCAACAGGGTGGGCGAAGTGGTGAGTGTGGATTTAGAGAAATTGGGGGTGAGAGAGTGTTAAGGGAGTGGGAAGAAACAGTATTACCGACGACATTTTGTCCCCACGCGATTTGTGAACAGGGGAGAGGTGCGATTAGGACAGTCTTGGAAGGCGGTCGGCATCCTCATCAAACACTGGATTGGGAGGGGAAGAAATATTTATGGTTTACTTTTACGGGGAAGGCAATCCCGTTTATGGTTGATCCTAAATCTGGAAGAGTATATCAGCCGTGGGGTGAGGAGTTGATACCAGTCGGGGTAACTTTGAGTAATAAATAGGGCAAAATTGTGGTAGCATATGTGAATGGGATTACGATGGGATGCTAAAAAAGAACAATTTGTAGAGGGCAGGGGGAAGAGAGGGAGGCCAAAAGGTTCTAGGACAGTGAGTGCTGATACTACAAAAGCCCTGAAACCAGGAGAACTTGGAAAAGTAATCCCACCAGAAATAGTTTTATCCGAAGAAGCTCCAATCGAAGCGTTGATAGTCGCAGCGTTCAAGAATTTGTTAAATGGATATCCGATAAATCCTTTGATTGAAAGTGAACTAACGAGAAGAAAACTTAACGTTGAAACTTTCCACGGGAGTAGAGAGGATTGGGCGCATCAGGCTCATGCGATCATAGATGAATATGACAAATTATTGGCAAATGAACATATGGATATGGGAGATTATGTAATGTATGATACTACAGCAGGTATGGGTACAGTAAGAGGTGCTATGACTGGAGAAAGAGATAAGAGGGGAAAGCTGCGGGAGTAGTGTATATTTAAAGAGTGAGGAAGATTTTGGCGCAAGTGGTGTCGAGAGTGTTTGATCCGGTGTGGGAGATCCCATTGGCGATCCTGCTGGCGGTGGCGGTAGCAATCCAAGAGGGATTACGCTGGCGATTCGTAGGGTTACTATTGTTTGTTGATGCGATCGTGCCTTTAATCTTTTTCTTAATCATGCTCTATAATCGGCAGATTTCAAACTGGGATATTCGAAATCGGAAACAACGAATTCCCCTATATTTGTTTACTTTGATTTGTCATTTGGGGGGAATATGGATGGCCCATGAACTAGGCAAAAACGAGTTGGTTCAGGTATTAGCGGTATTTTATGGAGTGGCAATCGTCTTTTTCCTGATTACACTCAAGTGGAAGATTAGTTTACATACGGGGGTTAATGCGGTTTTAATCACGGCGATTAATATGTTTTTCGAGTGGAAATATATTTGGTTATACGCGATATTATGTCTGGTAGCTTGGGCACGAGTAGAGCAAAAACATCATACGTGGGCACAGGCAATGATGGGAGCGATAGTTGGTGGAGGGATGGTAGCGATCGGTTTAGCCTGGGTTGTAGTAAAATAGAAAAGTTGGGCCGTTAGCTTATCTGGTAGAGCACCGCATTCGCATTGCGGAAAGGGCGGTTCGAGTCCGCCACGGTCCACTAAGAAAGGAAATAATCATGAAGTTTGACGTTAACTACACCAAGTTGACAAATGGAGTGAGGGTGTTGGCGATCCCAATGGCGGGAGTTGAGTCGGTGACAATGATGATTTTGGTTAAAACCGGCTCTAGGAATGAGACCGGAAAGCAGGCGGGGATCTCCCATGTGTTGGAACACATGCTATTTAAGGGAACCAAGAGTTTCCCAACGCCCATGGCGATTTCGACCGCGATTGATTCGATTGGAGCCGAGAATAATGCCTTTACTGGCAAGGAATATACGGGTTACTACATTACCAGTGCAGCCAAACACTTGCCTTTGACCACGAAGATTTTGGCGGAAATGGTGACGGTGCCGAGCCTCCCTCAAGAAGATTTGACCCGGGAACGAGAAGTGATTGTGCAGGAAATTGCCATGTATGAGGATGAGCCCAGAGAGCGGGCTGTTGAGGAGTTTGAAAACCTGATCTATGACGGAAGCAGTATGGGGAGACTAATTATTGGAGACAAAGAGACGGTTAGAGCGACCACGAGCCAAGCTTTGAGAACTTACATGCACGAGTGGTATCGGGGAGGGAATGTGTTGGTAGTTATAGCCGGGAAGATCCCAAGTGATAGACGAGAGATGTTAGTTGAGTTGGAAAATAAATTGTCGGGAATGGGGAAGGGAGGGATGTTGACATATAACCAATCAGGGAAGTATGGGAAACCTCAGACAAAGCATGTGCGAAGAAAAACTGAACAAGCCCATTTTTTGATGGGGGTACCAGGAGTCTCATTGATTGATCCTAGGCGATATGCACTCCAGTTAGGGCAAATTGTTTTGGGGGGAGGGATGAGCAGCCGATTATTTAACGAGATTAGAGAGAAGCGGGGACTGGCTTATTACGTACGAGCTGAGATGGATACGGCCTATGATGTGGGGTATTTGGCGGTTCGGGCGGGAGTGGCACTCGGGAAGCTTGAAGAGGCTTTAAGAGTATCTAAGGAGGAATTGCTCAAGCTGGGGTCGACAATTACCCAAACAGAACTAAGGAAAGCCAAAGAATACGTGCTGGGTCATTTGCCCCTGACTTTGGAGGATTCGATGGGGGTGGCCCAATTCTTTGGGATGCGAGCTTTGATAACTGATGAGATTAGGCAACCAGAAGAGGTGGAACGGATTGTTAGAGGAGTGACGCTAGATGAGGTTAAACAGGTATTGACGGAGCTAGTAAAAGAAGAGGAGATTAGGACAGTAATTGTGGGACCAAGAGCTAAGTAAGTCGGGGTGCTCGGAATCGAACCGAGGCCGCACGCACCCGAAGCGCGCATCCTACCGCTGGACCACACCCCGACAAGGGGATTATATCCTATGTGATAGAATGGGGGAAAGGAGAAAAATATGTCTATGCAACGCACAGTAATTTTGATTAAACCAGATGGATTACAGCGAGGACTAATTGGAGAAATCATGCGCCGGTTCGAGCGTAAAGGACTCAAGTTGGTGGGACTGAAGATGATGAGACCCACAAAGACAAACCTTTTTTCAAAGACCTAAAAGGATTTATGACCTGGACACCGATCGTGGCGATGGTGTGGGAAGGACAAGAAGCAGTCAGCGTAGTCCGAAAAATTGTCGGAGTGACTAAAGGGTACGAAGCGGAAGCCGGGAGTATCCGCGGTGATTACGCTTTGAGCGGGAGCCAAAATTTGATTCATGCCTCGGATAGTACTGAGAATGCCGGGAAAGAGATTAGACTAATCTTTAAATCAGAAGAATTGTTTGAGTATGATACGGCCGAGGCGTGTCTGATTTATTCGGAGTTTGAGCGGGGGAAGTAAGGGGTGTATGTGTCCCTGCCGGGAATTGGACCTGGATTGGCGGTTTAGGAAACCGCAGTTCTATCCGTTGAACTACAGGGACGTTGAGATTATTTTACCTTAGTTGTGTCGATAAGGCTTGTTTTGGGGCCTGGTTCGAGGAGATAGTAAGGAGTAACCCCATCGACAATCTCGGCTTTACCGAGGCGGACGTAGGCATCGAGGAGTGATTTGCCGGAGAATTGAATGAGACCGAGCGGCAGGACTTTGATGGGAGATGTGTGGGGGAGGTAGTAGGCTACTTCGGCAAAGGAAGGTAGGACGGTATAGACGTTCTGATCATTTTTTACCTTGGTTTGGTAGAGTTCGGCAACTTCTTCACGCATAGAACGAGGGTATTGAGAGAAAATTCGATAATCAACGTAGACTTGAGCACCAAGGAGAACAATGACGATCAAGAGAAAGATGATTTGAGGCAGACGCTTGAGAGCCTGAACAGTCAGAATCAGAATGGGGATGGCGGAAAAAATGAGGTAGCGATAATAGAAGACGGGAGTAAAGAGGAGGGAGATGATAGTGGAAAGGAGGGTAGGGATCAGAAGCCAAGTAAGAAGGAATCGGTAATGGCGAGGGAAGTCGCGTTGATAAAGCCGGTAGAGGAAATCTAGCAGGAGTATGGCGCCAACAGAGTAAGCGAGAGGTGATTGCATGATGGTTACTCGATCTCCCCCGACAACGCGGAGAAAAAATTCGGCGTGGGTACGATTGTTCATGGGGCCGATCCAGTAGCTGGACTGGACCGAGCTGGTTTGCCCGAGAAGGGTAGGTAGCCAGGGGAGCTGAATGAGGAGGACTCCGAGAGCACTAGGGAGGAGAGCGAGGATTTTGTTACGTTCAAAAAGGAGCAGATAAAAGCCATGTGAGGCGAGAATAATCCGCCAATAATGGTATAGAGGATTCTCCAGAGGTAATGTCCTTTGTTTTCATTGAGCGCTCGCCAAAAAATGTAGGCAGAGAGGATGGTTTCGCAAGCCAACAGACCGTAGGAGCGAGCTTCGAAAGCATAGGTAAAGAGAATAGGGGAGAAAAGGATCAAGATACTAGATGATAGACGATAGATTTTAGTGAGAGTATTTTTAGTGGTCCAAAATAATCCAGTTAGTTTGTATACGAGAAAGGGAATTAGGAGGAAAAAGAGGGTGGAAAGGAGACGAATGGGGATTTCGGAAAAGCCGGTAAGCGAGCCCAACGCATGAACGAGAAAATAATAGAAGGGGGGATGGAAATCTTGGCCGGTAATGGTAATGATTTCTGTGATGGGGAGGCGGGAAATACCAATGGTCCAGGCTTCGTCTCCCCAGAAGCCACGAGTTAAGTAGTTGTGAGTGAGCAGATTGAACATGATATAACTATACAATTATCTAAGCTTGATTGTATAGAGGTTGGGAGGGGTGTCGGGAGAAAATTGAATGCGGGTAACTATCTTTGAGTAATCTGGCCAAGGAGTGACAAAAGTGTGGTCAAAAGGTCCGGCATAGACAGTGGTTGTGTTGGTGTTGTCATATTCGATGAGAACAATATTTTGTTCGGTGGTAATGATTAAGTGGATGGAGTCGGGATACCACTGGAGGCTACCGACTGTCATAGAGGAGTATTGGGCATTAAAGCGAGCGAGGGTATTAGTGAGGTTCCCGTCTTGTTGAAGGGTATGGAAGGCGGAGGGAGAGGAGATTAGTTCGGCAGGAAGAGGTTCGAGGTTGGAAAGAAGAGTGGTTTTTTGAAGGACAGGTGAGAGTTGAACCAGATTGGATTTGGTTTTGGGGGTTTGGGAGGGAGAGGGGGAAGGAGCTGAACCTTCGGCGATAAGGAAATTTTTGTCTTCTTTGAGATCATAGACATACCAGTTGCCGGGCGACAATTGACGGGTTTCTGGCTGGCTAGAAGAGGAGGGAAGAGAGGGGATTAAGCCGACGGGGATTTCCAGATTACTCAAAGCTTGGTATAAAAGTTTTTCTCCGTCTGGAGAGAAATAGAGGTTGGTGAGGATACTGGATTCAGTAGCCAAGCCCTGGAAAAAATCGGGGAGTTTGGTAAGACGAGTCAGATCAGTGCGAGCCAATTCGAGTTCCCATTCGGAGAGGATTTGAGGGAGTCGAACGGTCACATCTTTGAGCTCGGTTGGATCGTTGAAACGAGTTGAATCCAGGAGGAGGTGATCTCCATTTTCGAAAGCAACTAGAATTTCGGAGCCATTGGGACTCCAGGTGTAATGAGAATTGGCGTAGGAGTAGCCACCGCCTTCGCGGCTGATCTGGCGCGCACTTTTGTTGAGAGAGATGGGAGAGGAATCCAGATCTTGAATGTAGAGACCATTTTTGGTGGCAGCAGAGGCGGAAGCGACCACATAAGCCAAGCTGGTTCCGTCAGGAGAGGGAATGGCATTGATGGCACCAGTATAGGTCAAGGGTTCAAGGGTGGGGCTGACCGGGAAAAGGCGGGCGTTGGTTTGGGTCACGAGCTCTTTGGTGATGGTAAGTCGTTTGTTCCAGGTGTGATAACCGTCTTTTTTGATTTCGAGTTGATATTCGCCAGGGTCAAGGTTGAGGGTGTTGTCGGTGGCTGTCGTCAATTTACCGTTGATATAGACTTCGGCGCCGGTCGGGAAACTATTGGCAGAAAGGAGGCCAGTCCCTTTGACAATGCCAGATTGGCCCAGGCGGTCGCCTTTGGCATAGCGAATGACCAGATAGGTGCCAAGACCGATAAAGAGAAGGGTAGAGAGGAAGATGAGAAGACGGAAACGGGTTTGAGCGGGACGCATGGCACCTATTATACATGGTTGACAACAAAGTTGAGTAAGAGTAGACTCGCTGTTTGTGCGTAAATAATGCGTACTGATTATAGGTTACAAGAACAAACAGGAAAAAATATGCCAATAACAGTAGGAAACGTTGAATCTTATAGGCAGGCTGGATCAGTATTCAGTTTCAGTTACGAGGAACTGATGGCAATTAGAAACGCGGTCCCCGTCGTTAATACTCTATTGTGCTGTGAGAGTTCTCCGGGACAGGAGCCTGGTACAGTGGAAATTGTGGCAAAGAATGCACGCAAATTAAATGAAGTCTTGAGTGCGGCTGGGTTTTAAAGGGTAGAAGCACTGGGAGTTGATTCCTTACTCAGGAAAGAGTAGTTAAAGTCAGAATCGGCAGTGACCGGGAAGTCGGTGTGGAGAGTAAAGGATCCTTGGGTTACAGTAATCCAAAATTTTTTGGCAGGAGCATAGTCGGAAGTAAAAGTCGCGGTCACAGGGGTAGTCGAGGTTAGACTAGGATGTGAGACCGAGATTTGAGCTTTGCCTTGAGGAAGGGTGGTTTGACCAGTAATCAGCGCGGTTTGGGCGAGATTGATGGTAGTGGTGGGGACAGTTTTGGCGTCTTTGAGCATTTCGGCGGACAAGTGGTCCGAGAATTTGGTGATTAAATCATCGATCCTTGGGTCAGGGGCAAGAGTTGAGGTACCCTGGATCTCTCCGGGAACAGCGGGACTATCTGGGAGAGAGGGCGGTTGGTTAAAAAAGAGATGATAAAGCAAGAGAAGGATCAAGGTAAGTAAAGCTTGGGTGAGGAGCGAGGAAGGTAGAGTGAAGGATGGGTGGGGGTGAGTAAGAGGGGTGGGGGAGGTCTTCATGGGAGTAACGGGACGTTCTATAACAGGTGGAGGAGAAGGAAAAAAGGTAGGGGGAGGATTGAGAATTTCGGGATCTGCTTTGAGTTCGGTCATTTTGTCGACAAGACGGTGTTTGGGATAGTAGGTGGCACCCATGGTGACAAAGGGGTGAATTTTGCCTTCCCGTTCCCAACGTTCAATGGTAGCGGGAGATACTCCCATCAAACTAGCGGCTTGATCTAGGGATAAAAGACTAGCTTGATCGGAAATGACGTTGTGTTTGATAGCATCGAGGATTTGAATATCGCTAAGACTATAACGCCTTTGGTTCCCCAAAGTGCGGCTGGGATGAAAACGTCCAGCGTCTTCCCAGCGCCTAAGAGTTTTATCGGAGATTTTTAGTTTGTCAGCGACCTCGCTAACGGTATATAAGTTGTCCACAACTTGCCCTTCTTCTGGTTTGTCTAAGTTTGTTGGGAATATTTTCAGTGTATGACGAGTGAATCTGAATGTCAAGCGGGTTATATACCGCAAAATCTAGGTCAGAAGGTGCGGTAATAAAGTAGATAATGCGGTAAAGGTAAAAATGCGTGAAAAAGTAAATATGCTAGAATGTTGGCATATGAGTTGGGGAAAAAGAATAGGGATTGATTTGGGGACGGCGAATTCTTTGGTCTGGGTAGCAGGCAGAGGAATTGTCCTGAACGAGCCAACGGTGGTAGCGGTATCTGTCGAGGATATGCGAGTAGTGGCAGTAGGGCATGAAGCCAAGACAATGTTGGGGCGAACCCCCGGGAATATCATTGCGAGCCGGCCAATGAAGGACGGAGTGATCGCTGATTACGCGATTACCGAGGCACTGATACGGTTTTTTATTCAAAAGGCCGTAGGAAAGAATCTGTGGTTAAAACCAGAGGTAATGATTTGCGTTCCGGCTGGATGTACTCAAGTAGAGCGCAGAGCGGCAGTGGATGCGACGATGGCAGCTGGAGCCAAGGCAACCTATCTGATTGATGAACCTCTGGCGGCGGCGATTGGGGCGGGAGTCCCGATTGCGGAAGCCTCGGGGAATATGATTTTGGATGTAGGCGGAGGAAGTGCCGAGACGGCTGTCATATCTTTGGGAGGCGTCGTGGCCCACAAAAGTGTGCGAGTGGGGGGAAACAAATTGGATGAAGCAATTATGGATTTTGCCAGGCGTAATCACGCGCTGGTGATCGGAGATCAGACTGCAGAAATGGTGAAGATAAAGATTGGTTCGGCAATCAAGTTGCCGCGGGAAGAAAGTATCCAGGTAAAGGGAAGAGATACCGTGACTGGACTACCTAGAACAATTACGCTGACTTCAAGTGATGTGTACCAAGCTTTGACAAAACCTCTCGCCCAGATAGTGGGAGTGGTAAAGGCAGTGCTGGAAGAGACACCGCCGGAATTGTCGTCAGACATTATTGATCGAGGAATTGTGATGAGTGGGGGGACGGCAACTTTGCGAAATTTGGATACGTTGTTGACCAGAGAAGTGGGGGTACCCGCATATCTGGCAGAGGAACCTTTGTTGTGCGTGGTCAAGGGGACGGGGAAAGCGATCGAGAATATTGATACGTACAGACGGGCGTTGAGATAACATTTCTTCGGTTCGACATATTTCCCACGAAAAATCGGTGATATTCGCCTGGTGGCGAATTCACCTGGTACTCGACTACCCGTCTGCGTAATCTTTTTCGGTTGTGAAACATGTCTGCACCGAATAAGTACGGTCAAAATGCATGTTATTGTTACGATCTGATATCATTGTGATATGGTCATCGGAATTGATTGCTCGAGAGCGTTTGCCGAAGAGCGGACGGGCACGGAAAATTATTCATACCACGTTATCAATGAGATGCTGCAACTGCCAGAGGCAAAAAAGCACTTTTTTGTTCTATTTATCCGGCCAAAGGCAAATTTATCATCGCTTGGCAAAAGAAATAATATATTGGTTTGTCCAATCAAGTATCGGTACCTGTGGACACAATGGGGACTAGCGAAGGCCACGTGGCAAAAGTATGCGGTGCAAAGCGAAATGCGGGGAATTGAAGTTTTGTGGGTGCCGGCTCATACTTTACCGATTTTCCGTCGGGGAGTGGGAGAGAAATTGACAACGGTGGTGACGATCCATGGTTTGGAATACATGTGGCTCCCGGAATACCGTAATCGGCTGCAGCGGTGGTACTTGCCGTTGTCGACTTATTACGCCGCCCACAAGGCTGACAGGTTGATTGCGGTCTCGGAGCATACCAAACAAGATTTAATTAATGAGACCGGGATTGATACAAAAAAGATCAGTGTGATATACGAAGGGGTTGAGAACAAATCGATAATCCAGAATGAAGATCTTAGCAAAAAAACGTGGGAGAAATACGGCTTGCAGAGGGGAAAGTATGTGTTATTTGTCGGGACGGCGTCGCCGCGCAAAAATTTGGTGAGTTTGGTAAGAGCGTTTGAAAAGGCTGAGTTACCCGCTGGTTACAAGCTAGTTATATCTGGTGGAATGGGATGGATGAACGATGATCTGTGGAGAGAAATTGGGGAGAGCCCGGCAATTGAACGGATTATCGTAACCGGACGAGTGGGTGAGAGTGAACTTGAGGCGCTCTATCTGGGAGCAGGGATGTATGTGCAGCCGTCCTGGACGGAAGGTTTTGGACTACCACCTTTGGAAGCGATGAAAGCAGGGGTCCCGGTAGTGGTGAGTAATGGAGGGGCGCTACCCGAAGTGGTGGGGAACGCAGGAATAGTCGTCCCGTTAGACGATGTGTTTGTGCCCAAATTGGCGGAAACAATGAAAAAGATTGCCAACCAACAACAATTACGAACTAAATTAATTGGTGCGGGACGAGCGCGGATTAAACAGTTAACGTGGGAAAAGGCGGCGAAGGCGACCTTAAAAGTTTTGTTATATAGGTTATAAATATTCTACGTAAGATATAGAGTAAATTGTAAATATCCACTAATTATTATAGAGGCAGGGGAGGGGTATAATTAGCGTTAGAGAAATTTCGTGATATTTCGGTTATTTTCTACTTTTTAGGTTATTTTTTGAATAAAATATTTGATCAATGAGCTAAATATGGCCATCCATATTCAATTAGATATAGACTTGTAGTAATAATAAATAAGATGGGATGGTAAAAGGGGGTTAAAATTATAGCTCCAAAAATATAAGATAGTATTTTTCCTGTCAAATTGAGTTGTTTTTGCTAAAATTGATGCCTAGCGGTATGATGAAGCAAGATAGGAATGAGACATGAGTCGCAAAAACAGAAAAAATAGTGCCAAAGTTGGTCTGAAGACCCAAATTAAACCAACAAAAAAGATGGATAAGTCAATAGAAATCCTGGGAGTACCTCTATCTGGCACTCAGAAAAGTGAAGTGCTAAGGAAAATTTGGCTCCAGAGGAAGGAAATGCTCCACGTGGCGACGGTCAACCCAGAGTATGTGATGGAGGCAAGAACTGATGAAGGGTTTAGATCCATGCTAACACAGTGTCTGACAGTAGTCGACGGGTGGGGGGTGTATTGGGCCAGCATGTGGTTGGGGCGGGGCAAGGTGGAGAGAGTGAGTGGAGTCGAGTTGGTTGAAGAAATTTTGCGGCATGCGGAGCAAAAAAGTGAAAAAGTCTTTTTGCTGGGAGCACGGAGTGGCGTAGCAGAGCGGGCAGCTATTGAAATGAGGAAAATCTATCCTCAGCTACTGGTTGAGTGGTACGAGGGGGCCAGGAGTGTGAGGGTAGAAAAAAATGAGGAAGCCAGTATGACCATCGCGCGGATTAACGCGTATGAGCCGGGCTATTTGTTGGTGGCATACGGTTCTCCCTACCAGGATTTATGGATCGAGGAAAATCGGCCATACCTGCGGGCCAGGGTAGCGATGGGAGTGGGGGGAGTCCTAGACGAGTGGGCGGGAGTCGTGGCACGATGCCCAAGATGGATTGATCGAATGGGACTCAAGTGGTTATGGCGATTGGTCCACGAACCGTGGCGGTATCGGCGGATTTTGAAAGTATTTCAATTTGGGTGGTTAGTTATGTATCACAAGTTGATAGATTGATATGTTTTGGCAGGATTTGTTTGGGCGAGGTTTGCCGGTGGTGGGACTGTCACCTATGGATGGAGTGACGGATGCCGCGTTTCGCTATATGGTGGCGAAGTATGGGAAGCCAGACGTAATTTTTACCGAGTTTGTAAGTGTAGATGCTTTGCATTTCACCCAAGGAGAGCGAAGGGAACGGCTGTTACAAACTTTTCGCTTTGATCCAGGTGAAAGACCGGTGGTGGCACAAGTGTTTGGCCGGACACCAGAACTATTTGCGGAGGCTGCAGAGTTAATTGAGGACATGGGATTTGACGGGATTGATATCAACATGGGTTGTCCAGCCAAGAAGGTGAGTGAACAGGGGGCAGGGGCGGGGCTGATCCGGACACCTAAGTTGGCGCAGGAGATTATACGAGTGACTAAGGCAAACACCAGCTTACCAGTTTCGGTCAAGACCAGGATTGGAGTAACCGACAAAACCGAGATGGAGGAGTGGATGGAAACGCTAATGGAGGTAGCGCCAGCGGTAGTGAGTTTGCACGGCAGGACTCTTCGGCAGCTTTATACCGGAGAAGCGGATTGGGAGACAATTGCACGGGCAGGGGAGATAGTCCACCATCATGGGGGTTACATCTTGGGGAACGGAGATGTAAAGAAGATACAAGATGTTAGACGTAAGACGTTAGAGTATGGGGTGGATGGGGTCTTGATTGGAAGAGGAGCAGAAGGTAATCCAGGTATTTTTGCAGGGATTAAGGATCCAACGAAAGAGCAAAGGTTGGCCTGGGCGGTAGAACACGCGAGAAAATTTGAGGAGATCTTCCAGAATCTCGGAGTAAATTACTTTATGCCTGTGCGAAAACATTTGGCCTGGTATGCCCATGGATTTCCCGGGGCAGGGGAACTGCGACAAAACTTGATGATGACAAACAGTGCCGAAGAGGTAGCGGAAGTGATCGCTCGGGTTGTATAGTAGAAGGATGGGAGTTGACCGTGCAACCGTGTTGAAGATGCGAGAAAAGTTTCCTCGAGAGAAATCATCTGTTCTGTCTCTACGGGCGCAAATTCGAGAAAGGGAATTAGCTGATTTGGTGGGGGATTTGGGGGTGTTAAGCCGGAGGGCAGTAGATTTGAAACTTCAGCGGATGGCCCAGCGGATGTTACAAGGGAATTTGGATGAATACCCGGGATTGGTGGTTGCCATGGGTGATCTGGATAATTTGAAGCTAATTAATGATGCAGGGGGAAAAGATCAGGGTCACTATATGGGGGATGCGGCGATTTATAATGCCTTTCAGATGGCGGGGAAAATCCGCCCATATGATGATTTGACTCGACTTGGGGGAGATGAGCTGGGGATTCTAATGAGGGCAAGTAGTTCTGAGGAAGCTAAATTATTGATGGAAGGGGGAGTTGGCAGGGATGGAGTCATTCCCAGGATTCAGCAAGCGGTTGTTCAGGGAATAACAGAACTAAAGGCACGCTTTAAAGAGCGCTGGGTAGCAGATCCGACTGATAATAAGATACCTGGACAGGTCACGATGGGATGGGCATATTTGTCCCGGGAGGATTTTATGAAACTTTATCTGGAATGGCAGGGAGATAAGAAGAAAGATGAAAATATGGTGGGGGACTTTTGTACCTACGTGTTTAAACTAGCGGATATGAAAATGTTTGAGAAAAAATGATTACCCCTGATCTGGATTGATACCCAATAACCACTGAACCTGTTCTTTTTTGTAGCGGCGGTCGCCGCGAGAGTTGATGCGGATAGCGGGGAGTTTGCCGCGTTTTCCCCAGCGTTTGAGGGTAAGAGGGGAGACACGGAGGAGGTCGGCAACTTCGCGAACGGTCAAAAGGTCGGGAAGATTTTTGAGATCGATTTTATCGTTCATGTGAGATGATATTAGCAAGTGAGCGGGAGCGTGTCAATAGGATCTCATTTGATCTACCAAATGTATTAGTTAATAGTTGGTGGGTAATACTATGTATGATTAGCGATATGATTGATCTAGAGATATTGTGCGACATAATGAAATATCATGGATGATAGGGTTATAAGAGAATGGGGAAAGGTGGATAAGTAACAGATCTGGCGGTAACAAAAAGCCCCCAGGTATGGGGGCTTTGAGTTGAGTTGTAGAACAAGTAATTACTTGAGTTCGACGGTGGCACCGGCTTCTTCGAGCTTTTTCTTGGCTGCTTCGGCGTCTTCTTTTTTGGCACCTTCGAGAATCGTTTTGGGAGCGGCTTCGACCAAATCCTTGGCTTCTTTGAGGCCCAGAGTTTGATTGAGCTCACGGACGGCTTTGATGACGGCAATTTTGTTGGTACCGCCACTACTGATAACAACATCAAAAGCGTCTTTTTCCTCGACTGGAGCAGCGGCACCAGCAGCGGGAGCAGCGGCCACGGCTACGGGAGCGGCGGCGCTAACGCCAAATTTCTCTTCGAGGGCTTTGACTAGGTCGGCAACCTCTAGGACGGATAATTTTTCGATTTTCTCGACGATCTCAGTGAGAGCGGGAGAAAGTTTAGTGTCGGACATAAGTCCTCCTTATATTAGATTCTAGATAATAGATTCTAGATTCCGGTAATTTATATATTATTGAACAGCTTTTTTGGTTTGAATGGCAGAAATGGCATAAACCAGATTACGGGTGGGAGCAACGAGGACACCGACCAGATTGCGGGCGGGGTTAGCGAGAGTTCCCAGAAGTTTGGAGAGCAATTCGGCTTTGCTGGGGAGATTGGCAAGTTGCATAATTTTTTGTACAGTTAGGACTTCTTTGCCCAATACACCCGCCTTTATTTTTGGCAATTCTTTTTCGTTGGCTTTGCTAAATTCGACTAAAGCTTTAAGCGGAGCCACGGCGTCACTAGGTGCAAACAAAGTAACTTTTTGGCCTTTGAGTTCGGGAGTGAGGCTTGCGGCATCATATCCTTGGTTTTGCAGGGCAATTTTGAGGAGAGTATTTTTGGCAACGACCAATTCTCCCCCGGCGGCTTTGACTTGGGAACGAAGGAGCCGTTGTTCTTTGACAGTTAAGCCCGCATAATCCGCGAGAAAAAGGGCTTGGATCCCCTCAAGCTTGGTTTCCAAGGCTTTGACTTGAGTAAGATTTTTTTGATTTGGCATAAATGGGCTCCTAATACAAAAATAGCTGTCCTCTTTGACAGCTAGTGCTCCCACCTGGGTGAGATACTTGCCTTCGGTAGGGCTTAGTGATCGCCTACTGTCTTAAGGATTAGATTGATTCTACCAGAATTTTAGTTGAGCTGCAACTTGATACCGGGAGACATGGTGCTGGCAAGAGTGGCTTTACCGATGTTCCTAGGTTTTACGGCTTCGAGAAGAGTGCGAATGTTTTGAATCAGCTCTTCTTCTTTTTGGCTAATTTTCCCGACAGTAATATGCATCAGAGGGAACTTGGCTTCGGCTTTGATCATGGTTTTGCCTGCAGCAAATTCTTGGGCCTTTTTCTCTGGATCAGGGGTGACAGTGCCGGCTTTGGGGCTAGGCATCAACCCTTTGGGACCCAACAGTTTGGCATATTTGGCCAACTTGGGCATAAAAGAGGGATGGGTGACCAGGATATCAAAATCGATTTTCCCCTTTTCGAGATTAGCCAGAATTTCATCAGAGACGATGGCAACTTTTTTGGCGGCACCAGCCAGATATGGGAAAGTCAGCTCAAGCCGAGTGGGAGCATCTTTGCCAACTAGGTTAAGGTGAACGGTAACGGTGGCATCAAAGTTGGTAATGTTGGTCGATTTGACAAGTTTGACGGCCTCTTCTACCGGGTAAAACTTGGTGCGGTCAATTTTGCTTTTGGCGGCCACAATGGCTTTGCCATGGCGGAAAGTGTGGCGTTTGTTGGGGGGAATAATCCCGGACTTTTCCTCCGTGCCTTCGCCTTCGGCTACGGCCGGCGCAGCGGTAGTAGCGACAGCAACGGGAGCGGTAAGGTCGGGAGAATATTTGCTGCGAATTTCTTCGAGAGCGGTGTCGTTAATGCCATCAATGGCGGTTAAGTCACCGTCGGACATGGTGGTTAACTGATCGGGCTTGACGCGAGCTTCGCGAAGAGCCAGAGCGACGTGAGGAGTTAGGTCAGAGTAGAGCTCTTCCCAGATAATCATTTTCTTTTTTTTGGAAACGGCTTTGGCTTTGACTTCGGCTTCTTGCGAAGCATCCATAACGATCTTTTTGACTTTACCCATATTATTTACCTCCTTAAGTCAGCCGAAGGCTGATCAAGTAAACGGTTAGCTGGTGAGAATTGTAGCAGAATAGAGATGTTTTTGCCATAATGGAGGGATGAGTGAACCGGGGGGAGATAGTAAAAAAATTTCACGGCGAGATTTTTTAAAATTGGCGGGGGCTGCTTTGGGTGGTTTGGGATTATTGAAAGGAGGAAGTGAATTATCAAAATTATTGGGTAAGGATGAGGGAGAAACAAAAGAAAGCCCATGGACACAAATGCATTTTGAGAATAATCCCAAGGAGCTATTTGATCATCCAGAGTTGAGAGATAGGATGGAAGCGGAATTGGGAGGTTGGGGTAGGTTGGTTGATGAATTGTGGAAAGTGGACCAGCGAAAGCATGACTTGCCAGAGGAGGGATTTGTCAAGCTGGAAGAGTGGGACAAAAGTGTGGGCAAGCTAGTTGAGATGGTTTTTCATGAGGGTGAATTATGTTGGGGGGCAGAAAAAGAAAGCTTAAAGGAGGTTTTGCCGGAAGCTCAGACAAAATATTATGAATACGCTTCGTATTTGCGCATGAGCTTAATCGTGGCTGATTATTTTCGGGATTTAAATCCAGAAAAAGTTTATGAATTCTTGGTACATTTGCCGGAGCAGGAACTTGTATCTCTAAGAATGGGTTCGGATCCGATTGATGTGGCTATGCCAGATGATTTTCGACGCTTACAGATTGGAGCGATGTGGAATTATCCATGGAATTCGATGATATTAGGACAGGCGACAAGCGGGACACATCCGATCGTTGCACAAATAGTAAGTGAGACAGGTTCGGAGTTGTGGGAAAAGCCAGGCTGGGAGACAGAAGATATTTTGCCAGATAAATCAATGGAAATAGATAAGGACCCTTGGACACTCTGGAGGCGTCCGGAAAAGGGGCAAATTATTAATTTTGATCCAGAGGTAGCTAAGGCTGTGAAAAAGAAGTTATCAAAATTGGGAATTGAGCGAGGGATGAAAAGTATTACCTGGATGGATATAGGGAAAGAAAATTTTCCTCAGGGAAATGCAGAAATTAGTACAAGTAAAATTAATGTTGGAGGCGGAGTAGAGAATTTAGACCTGAAGACTTATGAGAAAAATGCTTTAGCTTACGATGGAATAATCTTTCATGAGGCGACTCACTCATTGTGGCATAGATCGTGGATGCTAAAAGGATTAGACCGTTTGGCTTTCAGAGATTTATATTTAAAAATCGCTCGACAATTTGACCCGTTGAGGTCAATGAAATCAATTTTTGCTCCAGAGGGAGAATATCCGGCAGTAGAAGGAGAATTGAGTGATGTAGAGGCGAAGGTATTGGCGAGTGAGAATTCTAATGAAATGATTGCTACGGATTATTCGGTTGGAATATTGATGGGGCAGGGGTATAGGGTGACAGTAGGGCAATACACCAAAGAACTCAATATGGGGATGAGAGAGATGGGGAATGGAGACCTTTATAAGGATCTGTTGGCATATCGTAATCATTTTGGTTTACATGATTATATTGATAAGTTACAAACTAGTTTACCTACCCTAGAGGGATTGGCGAGATTAACTGCAGAGACAATAATTGGCAATAGGAGTGAGATTGAGTATCTGAAACGAGGCAACTTACTCGGGCACGTGACCAACCCAAGATTTATTGAAGAAGTTGTATTGCCTTTGACACTGGCTCATTTGACAATGTATCGACCGGATGAGGTGAAACAAGCTATGATGGAAGGTTCTAACCCTGAGGTTTCGGGAGCTTTTTTTGATTCGTGGAATAAACGATTGAAAAAATTTATCCAGGGGTTATTTTATGATGAGTTAGTAGCGAATGTGGTGGGATATATGTTGGTTGATCCGGGAGATAAGAGTAAGTGGGGGGAAGTTAACGCAAATTTTGGGAAAATGCTAAATTTGCTAAAAAAGAATGGTTTGGCCTACAAAAGCGAAAAGAAAACTGTTTAATTCTCGACTTCGACACCCATACTGCGAGCAGTACCGGCGACAGTTTTCATGGCAGCTTCGAGAGTACTGGCTGAGAGGTCAGGCATCTTTTCGGTAGCAATTTTCTCGAGTTGGGCGCGAGTTAATTTGCCCACCTTGGTTTTGTTGGGCTCGCCGCTCCCTAATTTGAGTTTGAGCTCTTGTTTGATCATCTCGGAGACGGGGGGGAGTTTGAGAACAAAAGTAAAGGTACGGTCTTCGTAGATGGTAATTTCGGCGGGAACTTTTTGACCCTTTTTGTCTTGAGTTTGTTTGTTGTATTGATTGACAAACTCCATGATGTTAACACCATGTTGACCCAGAGCTGGGCCAATGGGAGGCGCCGGGGTGGCGGCCCCACCCATGGGGAAGACTTTGATGACGGTTTTAATTTTCTTTTTTGCCATGAGACCTCGGATTATATCTTAGATACCTGGGTGAAGTCTAGCTCGACCGGAGTTTCGCGACCAAAGATGGAGACCAAAACGGTCAGCTTGCCCTTGGTTTCGTCGATGTGATCGACAGTACCTAGGAAATCGGCGAAAGGACCCTCGACGATCTTGACGGCTTCGCCGGGACTGAAGGTACTCTTGAATTTGGGAGCTTTGACTTCCATAAACTTCATGATGGTTTCGACCTCATGAGCGGGAATAGGGGTGGGGCGTTTGCCAACACTGCCGATAAAAGCAGTGACACCAGGGGTGGTGCGGACGGCGAGCCAACTATTATCATCGACAATCATTTTGATCAGGATGTAGCCGGGAAGAATTTTTTCCTTGATAGTTTTTTTCTGACCTTTTTTAACTTGAATTTTGTCTTGGGCGGGGATGACCACTTGAAAGATTTTGCCCACGACGGCCATGCTGGCAATACGAATTTTGAGTTGTTCGGCAACTTTGAGTTCGTGACCACTGTAGGTATGGACAACGTACCATTTGGCTTTGGCCTCTAAGAGCTCATTTTCTTCGTAGATAACGTGGTAGGGATTGGGCTCTTTAACTTCGGAGAGGATATCGCCCGTCTTGGCTTCTTCGACTTGATCTTGGATTTGAGTGTCGTCTGACATGTTCAATTCTCCTATTTAATAATGATCATTTAACTTGGGGGAACTTGTCAAGTATAGCATAAATACGCTACCATGTCAGTAGAAGCAATTATTATTAATTCTAGGCGAAGGGAAGATCCTTTATGAAGAAACAAGTTGTACGGAGAGAGAAGTTATTATGGGGAGTGATTGTGGGGTTACTTATTTGGGTGGGATGGTTGACCATGAAAAATAATTATGCCCCCAGAATATATATGATAACGGGGGGTGAGGGGGGTGGTGGTACGGTGGCAACACCTAAACCTTCTCCGGTTAGCGGTAGTGGGACATCAATGAGCCTAAATAAATGTAGGGAGTTCTGTGATAGTGTCAAAATTCCTCGAGCTAGTTCTTGGAGAGAAAGGCTGGATAATTGGGCATTGCGGACGTATTGTAAGCAAGACTGTCAGGATGGAAAACGTCCTTGATTATTTGAGGAAGATGCCAAGGAGGCTGGTGAAAGTATAGTCCAGTCCACCGATATAGAGGCCAACAAAAAGAGAGGCACCAAGAACTATAACAGTGAGATGATAAACTTCGGCGCGAGTGGGCCAGTTGACGTGTACGAGTTCGGCGCGAACTTCGCGGAGGTAGGTCAAAAGATTCATGACTGTTATTGTAACAGATATTTATGGTAGACTACCACTTATGAGTGAGGCAATATTAGCCAAGTTGCAGTCGAGATTGGCGCAAGCAGTGGAGGTGGTAAAAAAGGACTTGGGAACGGTTCGGACGGGGAGAGCAAAACCATCAATTGTGGAAGAAGTCAAAGTCGAAGCCTACGGGACGATCATGAATTTGCAGGAACTAGCCAGTATTTCGGCTCCCGACACTTCGCTAATTGTGGTTTCACCCTGGGATCGGGGTTTGATTTCGGCGGTTGCGGCGGGAATTAATAAGGCTGGATTGAATTTGAATGCGATGGTGGACGGAGAGACGGTCAAGATTGCGATTCCGGCTTTGTCACAGGAGAGACGAGAAGAGTTGGTAAAACTCGTTCACCAAAAGGTCGAGGGGGGTAAAGTGATCGGGAGAACGATCCGAGGAGAGATAAAAGAAGAAATTGAAGCACAAGAGGGAGAGAGTGGAATATCGGAAGATAGTATTAAAAGCTGGCTAGAAACGATGCAGAAGCAGATTGATAAGTTTATGCTAGAACTTGAGGAATTAGGCAAAGAAAAAGAAAAGGAGTTAATGACACTATGACAAAGCAAAAAGTAACCAAAGCAGTTATTCCCGCGGCAGGATTTGGGACGCGATTTTTGCCGCAGACTAAGGCAATGCCCAAAGAAATGTTGCCAATTGTCGACAAACCGGTGATCCAATATATTGTCGAGGAACTGGTGGATGCTGGGATTACCGACATTATTATTGTTACCGGGTACCATAAACGGACGATCGAAGATCATTTTGACAGCCCCTCGACTGACTTGATCGAAAACTTGAAAATGGGGGGTGAGAAGAAGAAACCCCTCCTCGATTCGGTGATGAAAATTTCGAACCTGGCTAATTTTGCTTACGTCAGGCAAAAGGGTCCATATGGGAATGGAACACCGCTTATGAACGTGCGGCACCTAATTGGGGATGAACCATTTATTTATACCTGGAGTGATGATTTTATCGCGGCGGAACCGTCAAGGTTTAAACAACTGCTTTCGGCATATGAGAAGTATGGCTATAGCTGTATGGCGGGTGTGAGAGCCAAGAGCGACGCGGATTATGATCGTTATGGATTCGCGGGTGGGACGGAACTTGAACCAGGGGTAATTGATTGTACTACCATTATTGAGAAGCCGGGGAAAGCCAATGCTCCAAGTAATTTGGCCACTGTGAGTGGATATTTATTGACACCAGATATTTTTGATTATTTAGATACCGTACTTACCAATCTAAAGCCAGGTGCAGAATTCTATTACAATGATGCGCTCAAACTAATGTTGGCTGATGGGAAGCATGTGCTTGCTACCGAGATCAAAAACGGCAAGTACTATGATACGGGCAACAAATTGGAGTACATGAAGACTCAGATAGAATTTGCGCTCAAGGATCCAGATATGAACGGAGCATTTAAACAGTTTTTGCAGAGCTTGAATCTTTAACTATTGAGCGAGTGTTTGAGATAGTAGTAGCGTCGGGCACCCACACTAAAGATAATAATGGTGGGAACAAGAGAGATAATGCCGATAAATTTCACGAGGTTGCTGGGGAAAAAAGAAATCAAAGAAAGTCCGGCGACTAAGAGGGTGACTGCAGTTCTAATGTAGGCTAGGAAAGTGCGTTCGTTGGCGAGAATGGTACGATCGGCAGACAGAGGGTCTTTTATTACCAGCCTGATAGCGTGGTTGTGATCGCGAACTGTTGCGTATCGTGGAGACATACAGTATCAGTTTAGAACGAGTTAGGGTTTGTGCCAAGTCCCACATTCAGGGTAGCAATCGGGAGAGAGAACGTATTCCGTGTCGCGAGAGTCATTTTGGAGGATCGAGATAATCTGGTCGGAGACCCAAGACGGATCAAGATAAATTTTCCCGTCTTTTTGTTTGGCTTGTTTTTGGGCTAAAGTCAAAGGACCAAAGGCAGTCAAGGTAGAGTCGAGAGCGAGGTGAACGAAGTGACCGGGTTGTTCTTGGGCTAAACAGAGAGTGAGAGCTCGAAGAGCGGCTTTGGTGGAGTTGTAGAGGGAGCGCTCGGGGGTGTGCTGAAAAGCAGAACAAGAGCCAAGCACCAGATTGAGTTGGGGGTGAAGCTGTTGGGCTAAAAAGAGGGGAGCAAAAACGTTTAATTCATAGGATTGATACCAGTCTTCAGAGGTCAGGTCAACGAGTGATTTGTAGATACCAATCCCCGCGGCATGAATAATAATATCTAAACTAGGGTAGTCGGACAAGATTTGCTTAATTAGTTCCTGACGACTGGTGGGATTGGCCAGATCAGTGTGGTAGGAGGCGGGTTTATTTGGATCGCGACCCAACGTGATCAAATTGGCTTTGGCAGCGGTAAGCTTGGAGGTAAGGAGAGAACCAATACCGCCGGTCGCGCCGGTTAGGAGAATAGTTTTGTTGGCAAGATTCATGTGGAGCCAACGTCGGGGATCGAACCCGAGACCTCGTTCTTACCAAGAACGCGCTCTACCAACTGAGCTACGTCGGCTAGGTGCTGGGGATAGGACTCGAACCTATGTAGCCGTAAGGCAGCAGATTTACAGTCTGCCCTCGTTGACCGCTTGAGTACCCCAGCGTCTCAGGCAGCTATCGCGCCTGAACGCATTTCTCATGTTGCTACGCAACTTGATGTGCAGCGTATGTATTATCTCTGAGAATGAGTCTATTTGCAATCAAATGCCCCGCAGACGGGGGTCTTGCGAAGAAGCTTTCCCCGGAAAATTCCAGGTGGGTGGGAAGATCAAATCCCCACAGGGTATCTGATACTTGCCCTCCCATAAAAGCGTTCTTTTGTGGAGGAAAAAATTCCTCGCTATCCCCTTTCCGCAGGGCAAAATCAGACTAGCATATAATTAACGAATGGGCAAGACGGTATGGGGGTATGAGGCGACACAAACTGATCGATCCAGCTGGGAGACGAGGCTGAGGGTGAGGCTAGTTTGGGTGGCAGCGATTGTCTGGGTAGCGATTATTGTTGCAAGGGCAGCCTACTTACAGATTTGGGAGAGCGGACAGCAGGGATTGTTGTCGCAGGCTAATCATATTGAGTTGGTGCGGGAGGAGGCAGAGCGAGGAATAATTAAGGATCGCCGGGGGGTACCATTGGTCACCAATGAATGGAACGAGGAATTTGGGCGTTACCAGCGAAAGTACCCTTATGGGTCGGCAGTGGCAATGGTTGTGGGCTATATGAGTGAGGTTACCGAGAGCGAGCTGGGGTGCAGATTGGGCATTTGTTATCCCTTGGGAAGCTATATCGGGCGGGTGGGGGTAGAACGAGAGATGGAGACGGTGCTCAAGGGTAAAGATGGAGGAGTGTTATCCGAAGTGGATGCGGGAGGAAAAATAGTCAGAGAACTCGGGAGTAATGAACCAGATCGAGGGCAAGATGTGACGTTGAGTATTGAGGTAGGACTGCAGGAGAAGATGTACCAAGCGATGAAGGGTAAAACTGGGGCGGCGGTGGCCATCGATATGCGAGGAAAAGTGTTGGGATTGGTGAGTTTGCCAACATATGACCCAAAGAGTCTAGAAAAATATCTTTCAGATACGAGTAAAGAGTACTTTTTGAATCGAGCAGTATCGGCTCAGTACCCGCCAGGAAGTATTTTTAAGTTAGTTACGGCCTATGCGGGCCTCGCAACGGGGAAGATTACCCCAGAAACCAAGATTGAGGATACGGGAGAGATTAGGATCAATGACTACCGATATGGGAACTGGTATTTTGATCAGTATGGGAGGAAAGAAGGAGAGTTGGATTTGGAAAGAGCGCTGGCTCGGTCGAATGATGTCTATTTTTACAAAGTGGGAGAGATGGTGGGGGTGGATGAACTGACGGATTGGGCACATAAATTTGGTTTGGGGGAAGAGACCGGGATCCAACTAACGGGTGAAATTGCGGGATTGGTGCCGAGTCGACTACAAAAGGAACGATCAACCGGGGAAAAATGGTTTTTGGGTAATACTTATCATTTGGCGATTGGGCAGGGAGATCTGTTGGTGACACCCCTGCAGGCAGCCAGAATGACGGCAGCGGCCGTTTCAGGAAGAGTATGCAGGGTAAGCTTGCTCAAAGAGGGGGTGACGGAGTGCCGGGATTTGGGAATAGCTACCGATCAGATCGAGTCAGTCAGGGAGGGAATGCGACAGGTGTGTGCCCCAACCGGAACGGCGTTCCCGTTGTTTGATTTTGCCCCTTATGTATTGTGTAAGACGGGGACGGCTCAACATGCGGGGCAAAAATCCGAGAGTGATTTACCCCACGCGTGGATTACGGTAGCTTACCCTGGGGAGAATCCGGAGATGGTATTGACGGTGTTGGTAGAGGCAGGGGGAGAGGGAAGTGCGACGGCGGCCCCAATTGCCAGGGAGATTTTGGAGTATTGGCGAAACTTGAACAAGTGAGCCACCTCTGGGACTCGAACCCAGCACCTACGGTTTACAAAACCGTTGCTCTACCGGATGAGCTAAGGTGGCGTCTCAGGCTGCTATCGCGCCTGAACGCATTTCTCAAGTTGCTACGCAACTTGATGTGCAGCAACTCAGAATATTTTACCTGGAAAAACTATGTTTGGGTAGGAGTCGGTGCAGGGGTTGGATTGGCGTCGGTGGTTACACCTGACTTGAGACTATCAAGCTCTTTTTGGATTTCGGCCAACGCGGATTCGTCAGAATTGGGTGTGTTGGGGGTGCTGGGAGTACCGCCGACAGGTTGAGGAGTAGGCATGGCGGGTTCGGGAGTAGGGTTGGGGATCTGAGGAAGAGGAGGGAGGTCTAGCGGAGGGACAGTGAGGCCCTCTGGAGCGGGGGCCTCCTGCGCCGAGGCTACGGCGGCTGAAGGAGGTGTTACTTCGGGAGGTTGTGGTGGTGTGGGGGATTCGATGGGAGCAGATCCACCCAATTTAGCAATGGTTTCTTCGGCCAATTTCATCCGTCGGTCGGTGGCTTTTTGGAAAATTTCAAGTTCTTTGACGATGGTGGGGAAAATTTTGGGAAGATCGGGGTCAGTAGTATTGTTGGCAATGTCGATAAGATTAATTTTAATGGGCTCACGAAGAGGTGAGTCAATCAAAAGATTGATGAGCGTTTGCTTATTCAGTTGATCGGGCATTAGTTATAATGTACGTAAGTTGTGGTAAAATGTCAACCATGGCAAAAGCAAAAAAGGGACCGAGACAACCGTTTGGACTCAAGTGTGGAGAGTGTAGTGCGTTTAACTACATCACCAGCCGCAGCAAACTAAATACCCCAGATAAATTGGTGTTGTCCAAATATTGTCCTAAGTGCAAGAAACACACTAAACACAAAGAGAGTAAGAAGCTAAAGTAAATTAGGTGAGTTTTCGATAAAGTTTGAGAATGTTGCTGGCTCCGCGGGAGATATCGGGAGCAAGTTTTTGGGCGCGAGTAAGCGCTACTTCCACCCACGGCTGACTTTTACGAATGGGGACGGTGACGATGGCCTTGAGTTGAGACAGAATGTTGCTAATATCGGCACGAATACTGACTCCCCAGGCTTCGGTAACGGCGCGAATATTGTCTTCCCACTCTCCCCAGGGCTTGAGAGTTAACAGAAAACAACCGGCGGCAACGGCTTCGTAGGCCATATCGCCACTAGGCTTGGTGATCAAGCCATCTGCCCAAGGAAAGATGTAATCGAGCAAGAGTTCGTTAGCGGCGACAATATCATGACCGCGGAAGATTCTTAGAGGTGCTTGGGGATCATCCAGCTCACCAATTTTGATCCGATGGACGCGGGCGAAAGTGGTGAACATGGTTTCGAAATCTTCGTGGACACCACAATAAGCCGCAATGTGGACTTCGCCTTTTTTGATGGCGGGAGAAAGGTGAAGCAAGAGATCCTGGATTTCGTCTTTGTTGGTGCCCAAACCACCAGTGGTGATGGCGAGTCTAAGGGGGCGGTAGCGATAACCTTTGATGGCGGTATTTTTGTCTTTGCGGATAATTCGTGGATCGACGGGGCAACCGGTAACTTGGACACGGCGTTCGTCGACTTTGTGGCCCAGGATATAGGCGAGTTCGAGTAGGCGAGATTTGGTCAGTTCGTCAAAAACTGCCCAGGTAAGATGAGGATTGTCAGCGTGGGTTAAGTATTGGGGACGAACATGGGGGTCGGTGACAACTTGGAGCACAGTTTTGCCGTTTTCAAGCAGGATGTTACCAGCTTCGTAGTGGAGCGAAATAATGGGGCGGGTGACGCGGCCGGTGACATAAGTTAAGGGAGCGCGAATAGCACTGGTTAGAGGGAGTTGATTGCGAAGCCGAGTATCCATCAGGTCTTTGAGTTGTTTGAGCAGGGGATTTCTGGCAATGAGGCGTCCCATTCTTTGGGTAAACATAATTTTGGGCCAGTCCTTGGCGGAGACATAGTTGGTCGGGTCAATCATCCAGAAAGTGCGGCGCTGTTTGGTAGCTTCAACAACCAAAGCGTTGGCCATACTGTAGTGGGCGCGGCTAAAGGTGACGTCGGGAGTTTCGGCTGTCGGCTTTTCGCCAAAGCGAGCTTCGAGTTCTTCTTTGAAAGTTGCGGAGACCGTGACGATCGGGATCTGGACCGTTTCCAAAAGATGGCGTTCTTCGTGAGCGGTACGCTTGAATTCTAGCTCGGCTGGAACAGGACGATGAGTCATGGGCATGGGGTAAGCATATTAGGTTTTACCTATTTATGCAATCTAGATTTTTAGACGCTGTTCTAAAATTACGATGGATCGCCAAGGATTGGAAAGAGGACGGCCATAGGTAATAATTTCTTTAAGAGTTGAAAGGAGTGAGGGCGGGAGAGGAAACTGATTGACCCATTGATCCTTGAAAGCAAGGAGAGCTTTGGCGTTATCAACGTCTTGTTGGGTTAGTTTAGACGGATCAGCTTGGCAGTTGTTGAGAAGTTGATAGAGGGAAGGTAAATAATTGTGTGTTTCGATCATATCTCTAACAGAGGAGGGAAGAATCGTACAGGAATTAATAAGGGTGTCGGAATTTAGGTGGACGAGGTATGGAGTTAAACTGGGGGATGGAGTTTTTGTTTGACCGTTAGGACAAAGTTGATGTTTACCGGCGATCATGTCGACAACAAAGGCAATTTTTCCACCTCGCATGGCAGATTCGAGATTGGAGGGATTTATGTCGTGAGTTGGAAGACCTAGTTCGAGCATAATTTCTATTTCATAATACGATGAGGTGAATTTGGGAAGAACTTTTTTGTCTAGAAGCTCGAGTAGGTGGCGGCTTTGGATTATGGGATAAAGATAAGGAAGATGTTGCTGATCGCCGATAATGATAAGTTGCCCAGAGGGGGAAAGCATGAGGGTGAGCCGGGCTTTTTGTGGTTTGGTCTCTGTTCCACGATGGGTAAATTGATGTTCTGAAAACTCTATTTCGATTCCGCTTTCTGTGAGCATGATGTCCCCGTTTTGGTAGGCAGGGTTATCTTGAGGAAAAATTTTAATTAGACTATGATCATATTTTTCTAAGGGGGGCTGATTTAATTTGGCAAGCAACTCATTAAGCTCACGCCATCTCATGGTCTTGGAATAAACTTGTTCGATGAGACGTGAGGCTTCGTTGGTTTGATTTTGGATAAGTTGTTGTTTTTCTTGAGTTAGTAAGCTGTCAAATTGAGAGTTGTGGGCTCGGGCGAGTTTGAGGGAGAGTTGGTCAATTCTCTCCTGTTTTACTATTTCTCTGGCAATTAGGAGATAATCCTGAAAATCTTGGAGAGAACGAATGGGGTTACGTCGACCATAAATGGGATCTGGTTCGTGACCAAGGAGAGGCGGACGCTGGTTTTTTTTAGTACTCCATGGATCGGTCCAGTCTTCGGGCTTCGCAAAACCGATCCAGATATTGGTTTTTTGTTGAATTTCGAGAAGTAATTTCACTACGGCCAAACATGATTCAGAATCGAGAGGATCTAGAACCCAGGTGTTGGGATCACCCAGGGTTTCAATGTTGCCGTTAGATGGTTGGAGGAGATATTGAACCATAGCTTTAAGGGGAGTGCCGATTCCGCGATGAGAGCGAGCTTGGATGAGATCACCAAGGTAATTCTTTTTGATTTTCTGAAGTTCAGAAGGATTATGTTCGTGGGCAGCAGTTAAATCCTTAAAATTGAGTGAGGGGATGTGGGGCTGATAATCAATCCCAATACCTCGAAGAACAGCCAGAAAACCAGGGACAAGGCGTTCTGTCCAGTTCTGCGGTTGGTCTTGAAAAATGTCTGGGTCGGGTCTTTCTGCTTGAAGGAGACCTTCGATGGGGGGAATTTCTGGCTGGCTGTGGGACATAGTTAATTGAATAGTTAATATAAACGCTAGAAATTATACCCTAGAATGCAAGTTATAGGATTGCATATGCAATGTGTGGTGGGAAATTGAGTTAGGAACGATAGATATCTAAGACCTCGGAATTACGGATGAGAATAGTCCGGTTGGTAGTGTAGGAGAGGCCTTTGTTGGGACTAATTTCGAAACCAAGATAGATGATTTCCACTCCCCGTTGTTTGAGTTCCTGGACGGCTGGTTGCAGGTCGGAATCGGAGCTACAGAGAACGGCGGTAGTAATGGTTTTGTCGAGAGCGTCGGTAATTAAATCTACCGCAATTTGGACATCGACACCTTTTTCGTGGAAAACGGTAGTCTTTTTGCCGTTAACGGTTACTTCTTGAGGGCGAACATTGCCGCCCATAATGACTTTGATTCCCTGCTTTTCCAAACTACTTTTCTGGACACGTTGTTTGAGAATGAGTTCTTTGGATTTGGCTTGCTGCTCGGCGTGGTAGCGAATTTTGGCGGAGTAATAACGCTGTTCGGCCAGATCAAGACCTTTGAGGACTTGGGCGAAAAGGGTGGAGTAGGCGAAATTTTCCAGGTTGTGTTGTTTCACTGGAATCTGCGCATTTTTGAGGACCAGTTTGAGGTAGTGTTTGATGTTTTCACCATCGATGTAGAGAATAGTTTTGGACATATCTTGATTATAGCAATAAAAAAACCTCGTCGAGCCGGAGCATAGACGAGGCGTTTATGGGGTTAGTGTAGCACAAATAGGGAAATATTCAAGAATAATCCGGTAAAGGTGGGTGAAAGAAAATAGACCTGTTTGCGGTACTACTAGTAGATAACACAATTTGAATTTTGAAAGGGGGTGAAAAGATATGAACAAGACATCAATACTATTTGGATTGACGGCTTTGATTGTTGGGGGCGTAATTATCGCTCCTCAGGCTGTCCAGGCTTATAGAGGGGATCCCAACGTAACGGGTCCTAACTATACCGAAGAGCGCCATGCTGCGATGGAGCAAGCATTTACCAATAAAGATTACAATGCTTGGAAAGAGCAAATGGCAGGCCGTGGTAGAGTAACTCAAGTGGTGAATGCTGACAACTTTGCCAGGTTCGCCGAGGCTCACGAATTGGCTAAACAGGGTAACACCGAAGAAGCCAATAAGATCCGAGCAGAACTAGGACTCGGACTCCGTAATGGCTCAGGAATGGGTCAAGGAATGGGATATGGAAGAACTAATCGTTAACCATATTTCTAAAATAGCTGACGCCTCACCCAGATGATATGAGTGAGGTGTCGGCAGTTGTGAAGCGTTATACTAAGTGTAATAACTATGAGTCAGACAGCCAAATTATCCGACGAAGAAGTAATCGAGATTGTGCGAAGCTCGAATAAAGAAATGTATGCAGAGATTATTAAACGATACCAGGATAAGCTAATGAGGTATGCCAGCAACATCATGGGAGATGACCACAAGGGAGCTGATGTGGTGCAAGAGGGATTGATCAAAGCGTATGTTAATCTCCATAGTTTTGATACGAAGAAAAAATTTTCCAGTTGGGTATACAGAATTGTCCACAACGAAGCGATGAATATGCTACATAAACAAAAAAAACATCAGACAATTGGAGATAAAATGGAGTTTGCAAGCGGGGTGGATTTGGAGGCTGAGTTTGTGAAAAAGGAGCTACTTACTCACACCCATCGCTGTTTAGAGCAGATGCCGCTCATTTATAAGGAGCCGTTGTCGCTGTTTTATCTAGAGGAAAAATCGTATGAGGAAATTAGTGATATATTACGAATTCCCATTGGGACGGTTGGAACGAGGGTTAGCCGTGCCAAAGGAATCATGAAAGCATTATGTCAAAAACAGCAAAAGTAAAGCCAATTGATCTGAAGAAAGCCATCATGGCCAAAGTGGAGTCCAACGAGATTGCCATGAAACCGCGCTGGTATTTTGTGTTGGGTTCGGTGTTATTGGTTGGGGGACTTGCGGGCTTATCCGTGGGAGCAATATTTCTGGTGAATCTCACCTGGTTTTTGCTGCGTCAGCACGGACCGATGGGGCAGTGGAAGTTGCAGTTGATGCTCAATAATTTCCCTTGGTGGGTTCCAATATTGGCGATTGGAGGAATTGTTTTGGGGATAAAGTTACTCAAGAAATTTGATTGTGTTTATAAGAAAAACATCTGGCTGGTGATCGGTGGATTTGTGGTAGCAATTATTTTGGCGGCTGGTTTGGTGGACTATTTGGGGTTAAACGATAGATTGTCTCGCCAGGGACCGATGAGACGTTTTTATCAGCAAGTGGAGGGGCAGAATTGGAGATTACCGGGCAGAGGGGGAGGGAATGGGTATTTTCGTTGGGAGCGATAGGTGAAGTTTAGGGTAAGAGGAGTTTGTTGAGAGTTCCATAGAGGAGCAAGCTAGACCCAATGAGTTCCCAAATGATGAGGGAGAGCTTCGTAAGGTTGGAACTTTCCTCTTTAAACAGAAGATAAAAATAGAAGGGGATTATGTAGTAGCGCGGTTCGATCAGCCAAGAAGGGAGAACAAAAAGAAGGGCGAAGGGATACATCAGATAATAGAGGGGTCGGCGGAATTTGGTAGAAAAAATGGTAAGAAGGGCCAGGAGCATGGGGATGAGAGAAACTAGACGACTGGCAAAGGATTGGGTCATCAGGACCAAGATTTTATTGTGGACTGCGAATTCGTGTTGGTTGTAGGGATGAGTATTGTTAAATTGGAAGAGAAAAGTATAAGTGATAAGCCCACAAGTCAGTAAGAACAGGGAAAGAATTAACTTGTGATTCCAAATACGCTTTATTTTGGGGATAGTGGCTATAACTATGGGTAAAAAGGCGAGAGTAAAGAGGACCAACATCAAATAAACATTGCCAAGATGGAAACTAAAAGATGGATGAGCCCATTCTTCGGCTTTCGCCAGAGAGATCCCGCCGTTCCATTTCACAAAACCTACAAAGGCAACGGCACCGAGGATGAAAGTAGAAACTTTCGAAAGATATTGAAGCATATATTGGAAGAGATATTTGAGATTAGATTTGAAAAGCATTCCATCAAAGAAAATAGTAAGAGCCAGCCATCCGAGCCAGACGAAATTATTTTGACGGAAAGCAATACTGAGAGTTACCAAGATTCCCGCCCAAGCGTATTTGTAATTGAGGGTGAGTAAGAGGGCCAGGGCGATAGGAGCGATGGCGGGGATGTCGGTGTAAACGAGAAAATAAAAGGGGAAGGCAATGGGAAGCAAAAAGAGTTGGAGAACTGTGAATAGGGGAGTCTTGTGCTGTATTTTTTTGGCAAGAAGATAGAAAAAAATAAGACCTAGAAGACTAAGGAAAAGGGAAGTTATCCGAGTAAAGTGAATGGAATTAAGAGGTAGGATGAAGGAGCCAAGATAACAAATCCCGCCGAGGATGGCATGGTAGGCAGGGATGTTGGTGAGATTGGGGTGGATGGTGAAATTGAGATTACAAAAGTTCTCGATGACTTTGTAGTGGACTGTTTCATCCACATATAGGGTGGGATCTTTAATACTAAAGAAGCTGGCGAGCAAGATCACTGTACCGAGCAAGATGAGACTAAGAAAATTCGTTTTTTTCATGCTAATGTCACTATATAAGTTATTGAGCACGAGAGCAAGATATTTGCCGGCCGGAGCCTTGATGTAGGAGGGATGAGTGGTGAATGTCAGAACCTACCTGTTGCACAATGCAAAGATTGAGCGTATTTTTGGTTTGGAGAATAACCTATGAAAATTCAAGTATTGGGGTCAGGGTGCCCAACCTGCCAAAAACTACACAAAATAGTAATGACCGGATTTATTCCGGATAAGAACAAAGTGAAAGCAAAGATATATGGACATATTTAGTCCAGTTCAGATTTTGGCCGAGACGGTTGTTCACCAATGGCTGGGAATTCAGGTAGGGAGTTATCTGGGTGAGGCAGTAAATTTTTTCATTTACGACTCAATCAAGATAGGTCTGCTTTTGGTAGTGATAAATTATGTGATGGCGATTACTCGTTACTACTTTCCGATGGAGAAAGTGCGGGATTTGCTCACTAAGAGGAGATGGTTTGGACTAGATTACTTGTTGGCCGCACTCCTGGGGGTGATTACCCCATTTTGTTCCTGTTCGTCGATCCCCCTGTTTATTGGTTTCTTGTCGGCCGGGATACCACTTGGTATTACTTTTACCTTCCTCATTAGTTCGCCACTGGTAAACGAAGCCTCTCTTTTACTTTTTCCTGCCTTGTTTGGCTGGCGGGTGACAGCTTTGTATAACCTTGTGGGGATAATTGTGAGCATCCTTGGGGGAATACTAATTGGGCGGTTGCACATGGAGAAGTATGTGGAATCTTCGCTTCTAAAGTTCAAGAATAGGGCACAGGCACTAAGAGAAAATGAAGGGGTAGAGCTTAGTGTAGGGGAAAGGGCTAAACTGTGGTGGAGTGATGGATGGGAGATAACTAAAAGAGTCTATCCATATGTCTTATTAGGTGTTGCGATAGGGGCGATAATCCATGGATTTATCCCACAGACTTTAATAGAGCGTTATCTGGGGACCAAAAGTTGGTGGGCCATTCCAGCAGCGACTCTTTCGGGTGTTCCACTCTATGCTAACTCGGTGGGAGTAATCCCGGTGATGGAAGCGCTGATTGGGAAGGGGATACCACTAGGGACAGCGCTCGCGTTTATGACCGCGACGGTCACTCTGTCTATTCCCGAAGCTTTGATCCTCAAGAAAGTGATGAAATGGCAACTACTGGCTACATTCTTTGGGATTACGATTGTGGGGATAATGCTGATGGGGTATTTGTTTAATTGGATAGGGTAGATTTCTAGATAAAGTGATATGCTTTGATATATTTGCAGAGATTAGGAGAGGATGTGAGAACTTATTTAGGTAGTAATCAGTTTGCTTGGAATTTTAATCCTTGACCGTCCAATTTTTAGATGAACATTATCTGCGATTCTAGTCAGAGCATAGGGCTGGACGATTTTATGTAATGCAGCCAAGTCACGGCGCCTCTGTTCTATCCGTGTCTTTACGAGAGTACCCCAGGTTTTTAGTCCAAAGTTATAAATGCAGAAGAGAGCCTCGGGTGATACAGCTCGGAATTCCAGTCCCTGGTATCTTGTGTTCTGAACTGCCGACTCAGACATTGAGACCGCTATTCCAGGATAAAGCTCGACATCAATACTCCCGTCATTGGCCGTCAAATTAGAAGTCATGATTTCAAGGGCTCGACCATTCTTCTCAAATCTTAGGTATTTTTTCTTTCCGATTGCTTGTAGTTTATGAGCGAGGGGAAATTTACTATCGATAAATGTGTTTTGGGCGTATCCCTTATCAAGTAACACAGCTCCGAGCTTATCAGTTCCGTGGGTGTCGCCAATCAGATCAATATCTCGTATTGGTCTGGTATAAAAATTCTCGGTATATGAGAGTAGAACTAACGATCCCAGAGCAAAGTACGGGTAGTCCGAGGGAATAGCTTCAAGAAAATCCGCGAGGGTAGTTTTGACCCACTCATTTTCGATATGCATGGGGAGATTATACCCCAAAGAATTAGTTAACTATATCAAAATATATCACTGCAGAGATTAGTGGTGAATGTCAGAACCTATTTTCGTTTATTTCCAAGCATGTATCCGATGACTAGCGAGATTGGTGTAACTACTAGAAAAGTATACTTTGTGTCTAACGAAATTTGATTAAATCCCTCAACTGCAAATTTAACATAGTCGTAAGTCCATGTTGCGATATTGGTTATTATTGATATAACTTCAACCTTGAACCAAGATAACAAGAACAAAACAACAATAACTAAGTTTTGCTCTCGCAAAATTAACATTGTTTTCTTCTGTAAATTTCCCAGAGCGATAAAATTCAACTTGACATAGTCCGAGTCTAATAATCTCTTTTTTGACTTAATGGCTTTTTCCATAGTGTCAAACGTCTTTACCTCTTTGTCTGCCATGTGATGATTTTATCAAAAAGTAACACAAAAATTCATTAGAGAAAAAATTGATACGCTTTGATATATTTGCCGGGACTGGTGGAGGGTGCCTAAAATGATTTACTAAAATTGATTATTGCCTATTAGGGTAAAATATACTTGTATGAGTCCTAATAACGAAAGAAGAACAAAGGATGAAACTGTAAGTTTCGGAGGGTTTGTGCGTCCATTAGAAATGGGTGATTTGGTTCAACTTAAGCCAATTTTGGAACATTGGGTGAAGAGTAGAGATACTGGCCAACCATTACCAGAGGAAGTGTTGGAAGATTTACAACTAATGGAGGACAGCGTAAATAGACTGAATGATTATCGGTATTTTACAGCGGTTGGTGTTAAGGGTGAAGTTGTGGGGGTTATTGGTATGAGGCCACCAGATTCAAGGATGTTGGCGTTAGATTTTCTTCAAACAGATAAGCCTGTAGAGTTGGTAAATGCGTATGTTGACCCGAAGCAGAGAGGTGGCAAGGGGGTTGGGAGAGCTCTTGTGGGGATGCTTGAACAGGCCGCCGTTGTTCAAGGGTATACGGAGGTCGTGTTGAATAGTGGTCCGAGATATCGGGATACAGGGTGGGGTTTTTATGATAAATTGCCCGGATATCAAAGAGTTGGTGTAGCAATAGGTTATTTTGGGAAAGATGGCGATGCACCAGTTTGGAAGAAGAGTTTGGTTAGTTGAATATATCAAAATATATTACTGCAGGGACTGGTGGAAGATGTTGGAACCTACTTATTTGGGGAGAGGAGTGTTTTTCCGTAGTTGATTTGTTGATATTGACTATTGATTTACAATATTTACATGACGGCGAACAAAGAACATTTGGTGTTTGTGGATGATGATATCGATGTATCTCCCTTGATTATTGGTGCTGTACAAACACTAAAAGAAGCTGGTTATACGGTGTGGGAGGCGAGTTCGCGGGGTGAGACTAATCGGAAGATAGCGGAGTTACAAGCGCAGAATATTGTGGCCGCCTTAGCCGTGATTGATGGCTTTGCTGGTAGGGGGCGAGACATAGAGGAAATGTTGAGAAATGCGTTTCCGGGGATTAGAACGCTAGCTTTTTCATATAGTAACTATCATTTTGGCGACGCTTATTTAGCAAAGCAGGCGGTGGAAGAAGACGGAATGAAGTGGCTAATTCAGTCAGTTCAGAGGTTATCTCAAAAATAACTATTTGTGATTTGTATTTGGTCGGAGCTGAGGGGTTGATATTAGGCTTATAATGGGAGAATGTTTTTTCAACACGAGATTACTAGACAAGTAGTTGATTCAGGTATGGCGGAAATGACGGAGATTGACTTTACGGGTCTTGGAAAAATTCTCAGGTTATTTTTGGTATCCCTGCCTGATGAAACAATGGCACACATGGATATTGTTAGTACGGGGCGTGGATTAAAACATGAGGGTGAAACAACTGCCCTATATGAAGCAGCAATTAGTGAGATGAAAGTTGAAACTGTAAATCGTGGTATGCCACTGGAATACCATTTCCAGACAGAAAACGAAAGAATGAAATGGTTCGGAGAGAATATCCTTCCGGGTTTACTGGGTGGGGTTGTGGTTAAAGAATATGATGATGACGGTTTGCTAAAATTTGTCTGGAATTATCCTAATTGAATATATCAAAATATATTACTGCAGGCCCGCCTGCATCGCTATGCTCAAGCATTGTGGGCAGGGTCGGAAGGAATCGAACCTTCGTTAGAGGTTTTGGAGACCTCTGTCCTACCGCTGAACGACGACCCTATGCCCCTTATTTTAACCCAAGACGTTTTAAAAGTCCCGCGTAACTCGAACCGAACTGTTTTAGCTTGGATTCTCGATTTCTGGCTAGTTGTTCCGTTGAGTAAGCTTCGTAATAAACTAACTGAGGTTGGTTCATCCTTTTAGTGGTGTAAGTAGTTCCGGATGCATGCGAGATGAGTCTCTTTTTAAGATCGGAAGAATAACCAATGTAAAGTTTGTTGTTTCGATCTTCTAGGATGTATACGTAATACATTTCGGTTTTGGACCCCGCTGTTCGTGAGCAGCGGGGCTACCGCTGAACGACGACCCTACATTCCCTATTTTACCCCAAGCGAGGAGAAAAGTCGTGAGGATTGAAGTGGGGGAGTAAAATAGGGGTATGACAGGCTCAGCCGAGTTGGTACAAGAATGGTTTAAGAGATCAGGAGTTGTTTATGAGGTGGGTTCGGATGGCAAACCCTACGGATCGGTTGAGGTGGGTGGCCGTCTGTATGAGATAGTGGCAGTTGAAGTAATGCCAGATTTTGGGGGTGGGTGGAGGGAAAGTTTGCTTTTACCAAATGGTCAATGGGTGATGGGGAGAGTTGTCTCAGGAGTGGGGGGGAATTAGGTTAAGGGTGGTTTGTGGCGGATAATCCTGGACAAGAAATAATTTTTAGATCTTCTGGATGCGGACCCATAAGGACTTCTAGAGTGCGTTGGGTGTATTCCCTTTTTGTATTGGCAAGCCAAATCATGGCCATTCCTTTGTCACCGATCGGGTAGCAGAGCATTTGGAGGGAGATGAGAGAAAATGGGGTTCGGGGGTTAGTTTGCGCCAAAAGGAGTTTGGTGAGTAAATCGTTAACCAGGTGACAATTAGTACATTCGGGAAAAAGTGAGGGGGTTGTTACTTCGTGGTCGGGCATAAATTTATAGTAATAATTGAGTGATCCAGCCGATCACGGGAGAGATGAGGGCCGAGATGGGGGAAGTTCCACCTAAGGGAAGCAGGAGAAAGATCAGAATTAAAGTTCCATACTGACGCATGATGTTGCTGTATTCTTGGGCGAGACCAGCCGGGAGAAAACCGGAGAGAATTTTTTCACCATCGAGGGGGAAGACGGGAACTAGATTAAAGATTGCCAACATGATGTTGAGTGAGACAAGGATGGAGATGAGCGATGTAAGCAGATAGGTGAGAGGGACAAATCTGATTAACATCGATAAAACAAAGGCAAAAAGAAGATTGGATGCGGGGCCGGCGAGCGCGATCAGGGCACTATCTCGGCGGGGAGAGCGGAGATTGTAGGGGTCAAAAGGAACAGGCTTGCCCCAGCCGAAACCAATCAAAAGCAGGGCAAGGGTACCTAGGGGGTCAAGATGAGCTTTGGGGTTTAGGGTGAGGCGCCCCATGGCGCGGGGGGTGGGATCGCCAAGGCGGTCGGCCATACGTGCATGAGCATACTCATGGATGGAAATGGTAGCAACAAGCGCGATCATCCAAAAGAGAAAGAGGATGGGGTTAGAAAAAAGGGTAGCGAGCATGGGGATCATTATACCTTACAGAATCAGCATGGCATCGCCAAAACTAAAGAAACGATAACCTTCCTGGACAGCTTCAGCGTAGGCTTTCCCCAGGAGGGAAGCGGCAAAGGTGGTAAAAGGGTCCTTTGTATTAGGAGCGCTCACAAAAGCAGAGACCAGCATAAGCAGGGTCGAGCCAGGCAGGTGAAAGTTGGTAAGGAGAGCGTCGGTGGCGCGGAAACGGTAGGGGGGATACATAAAAATGGAAGTAGAGAATGTGCCTGGGGTAAAAGAAGGGTGATTGGCTAGGTTGGATTCGAGGGCACGGACGGTGGTGGTCCCGACCGCCAAGAGACGGCGAGAGGAGTGCACAAGATGGGTCAAAGCGAGGGAGGTCGAGGGAGAGAGAGTATAACTTTCGGCGTGCATGAGGTGGTCGGTAATTTTCTCGGCTTTGACCGGGAGGAAGGTACCTAAGCCCACATTGAGGGTGAGTTCGTGCCAGGCATGGGCTTGTTTTATAGTGTGGATTAAATGGGGGGTAAAGTGGAGGCCGGCGGTCGGGGCGGCAGCGGAAAAGCCATATTTAGCATAAACGGTCTGATAATCGGCTGGATCCTTAAGCAGACGTTTAATGTACGGGGGAGTGGGCATGGACCCGAGTTGAGCAAGAGACTCGGTCAGAGTGGGGTCCGTTTGAGAGAAAATAAGGGTACGAATGCGGCCTGCGACATGGGTCACGCGGGCAGAAAGGGTGGGGGAGAGAATAATGGTTTGATCAACCTTGAGCCCGGGACGAGTGATCACGTGGTAACGAGCGGAAGACAGTTTGTGGAGGAGCAAGATTTCAACGGCTCCGCCGGTAGCTTTATGGCCGAGCAACCTGGCTGGGAAGACTTTGGTGTTGTTGACTACCAGATCATAGCTGGGAGGGAGAAGGTTAGGGAGGTCAGAAATACGGTGGTGGGAGATTGTATGGGTCTGGCGGTTGAGCAAAAGGAGGCGGGCTGAGTCACGGGGATGGGCAGGAGACTGAGCAATCAGCTTTTCTGGGAGATAGTACTGGAAATCGTGAAGTGAGAGTGACATAAGGAGTATTTTACGCGATCGGGGGGTGATCTTGACTTTTTGGGTAGTTTTTGGTAAATTATAGGCTGTATGAAGAAGTTTTTGGTGTTTGCAGCTTTGTGGTTTGTTTTGGCGGGGAGTGCAGCTGCCCATGAGGGAAGTGTGGATTTGACCAGTTCTCAGGTGTCGTGCAAGGGAGTATCCCTCTATCAAGACGGATATTACCGGGTATCTGGCCGATGTGACGGGTTGGTTTATCCTTACGAAACGACTTATAACCGATATGTATTGTGGGGCAAGACTAGTGTCAGAGGCGAGATGATCCGGATAGCCGAGGTAGATCGAGGATATTTCTCGGGTAATATTGCGAGCCCGTTTAACGAGATGGTGATTACGGCTGAGAAAGATAGTTTGGTTCGCCGCCCTAGTGACAGGATTGTTTTGACGGGATCACTGAGTGTATTTAATTTTGATAAATCAGTAACAGTGGCTCCTACTGCCACAACTACTCCCTCGACTACAACTGAGAGTAAGGGTGTGACGGTTCAATCTAGCACGAGTACTGCGGGAACAACGGCAGGAACCGTGATTGGGAAGATATTAACATCGCTACTGGTAATTGTCTTGGTAATTGTGGGGTTGGTGATTGGAGCTTCGCTCATTTTCCGTAACCGCGGCAGTGTGAGTGCGTGAGAGGTGATATGCCAACTCCCATAGGTGTTGAATGGAAATCCGGATTTTGTTTGCATTGCAGCTTGAAAGACGGAGCTTGTGCGGCACAAGGGCAGTTTGCTAGGGAAAGGCTATTTTTAGATAAAACTGCGGAACCTGGGGCAGAGACTGGAAGCGGGGCGACTGAGTGGATTTGTAATGAGGTAAATAATGTGGAAGGTCAAAAAGAATGCCGAGATTACAAATGCAGAGTAGCGCAAAACTAGATGTTTTGCTAGAATACACCCCTATGGCAAATAAATGTGCATTGTGTGACAAGGGACAGGATGTGGGGCATAGCGTGAGTCATGCCAAGAATAGGTCTCAACGGATCCGCAAACCCAATTTGCACGCCCACCGGATGCAGATCGGGGAAAGTAAGCTGAGACTGATGCTATGTACCAAGTGTCTGCGTAAAGTGAAGATGGCTCTGCCCGCTAAGGGAGAGTAAATATGACAGAGGTTGGTAGATTACCAGGTGAGATTCCGTTTGAACAAGTCATAGAGCATGAAAACAGATTCCGTAAGATGGTGTTTTTGAGTATTTTCGCTTTGACTGCGTGTTGTGGGATAGCGGGATTGGTGTGGATGTTGCGATAGGTTATACTGAAGTTATATGCCCAAGCTGACGACGCTTCTTGTGACGATTCCTCGTGAGACCGAAGTAACTCCCGAGTCAGCGGCGACATTTTTGTCGACTTTCCCAAACATTTTGCAGAAATCACTCTTTGATATTTGGATCAAGGGCGAGCCCCAGCCGGTTATTGCCCTAGAAGTAGCGGTATGGGAGCAGAAAATCAGATTTTTGGTGAGTTGCAATAGCAGTTTGGCTCAGTTTGTCAGTTCTCAAATCCAGTCCACATACCCTTTGGCGATGATTACTCCGATCGAAGACCCACTCCCTTCATTGGTGAACAAATTGGAGGTGGGGGAATTACGGTTGGCTTTGGCCAGTTTTTATCCTTTGAAAACTTGGGCGGATTTTCGGGAGACGGATCCGATCAACTCGTATCTATCGGTTCTGTCGAAGGTCAGTGCCGATGAAGTGGTGTATTTGTCCTGGGTGCTATCTAAGGCTCCTAACGATTGGCAGGGAGCAGGGAGAGGGGCAATAGACCGAGGAAGAGCCATGGGAGTGAGCGGCCAGCAGGCGAATGGGAGAGGCTACACAGAGAGGCGGGGGAGTCTGCCTAACCAGCGGGGGATTGAAGAAAAGATTGCCCAGAGTGGATTTGCAGTTAATTTCCGGGTAGGGGCGACGTCTAGTTCGCGGTTAAATGAACTGGCGGCGGTATTTGGCGTGTTTGCCAAACCGGATGGGAATGCCTGGAAGTTGGTTAGGCCTTTGTGGGGGAAAGAAGGCTGGCGAAAGAAGCTGCTAAATCGAGTGGGTGGAGGCAAACGAGTGGTAGCGGTAGCGGAGATGGCAACCCTGTGGCATTTGCCGAGCGAAAAGGTCAAGATTCCGATGATTTTGTGGGGACAGAATGTGCTGTCTGAACCGCCGGAAAATCTGCCGATTGCTGAGGGCAAAACCGAGGAAGAGAAAGCCAAAATTAATTTTTTTGGTAGGACAATTTTTAAGAATCGAGATCTTATCTTTGGGATTAAAGATACGGACCGGAGACGGCATTTATGGGTGATAGGGAAAACCGGGACGGGGAAAAGTACCCTAATTGCCAATATGGCGATTGATGATATGAAAAAGGGACGGGGAGTGGCGATTATTGACCCACACGGAGATTTGTCAGAGACGATTTTGGATTATGTGCCGGCGTCTCGGTTGAATGACGTCATTTACTTTAACCCGATCGATCGAGATCGACCAGTCAGGCTGAATATATTGGAGGTCAAAGACCCAGCCCAGCGGGAGTTGGTGGTATCTGGCATTGTGGCTATTTTTAATAAGCTGTACGGGCATTCGTGGGGACCGAGACTCGAGTATATTTTGCGCAATACCTTACTGGCATTGAGCGAAGTGCCGGGAGCCACTTTGGTAGACGTGCCGCGGCTTTTGACAGATCGGAGTTACCGAGCGGAAGTAGAGGCAAAACTGCAAGACCCAGTGATTAAGCGCTATTTTGAGAACGAATTTGATAAGATGCCGGAGAAAATGTTGCAGGAGTCGATCTCGCCGATTTTAAACAAAGTGGGACAGTTTGTGAGCTCGCCGTTGATCCGGGCCATCATTGAGCGGCCAACCAGCAGTATTGATATGGAAGCGGTGATGAACGAGGGTAAGATTTTGATTGCCAATTTGTCGCAAGGCAAACTAGGGGAGGATAATGCGGCCTTGGTCGGGGCGATGCTTATTACCAAGTTCCAGTTGGCGGCTATGAACCGGGTCGAGATGGGAGAAAATGATCGGCGGGATTTTTATCTCTATGTTGATGAGTTCCAAAACTTTGCCACGACCAGTTTTATCAAGATTTTGTCAGAAGCCAGAAAGTACAAACTGAATTTAATGATGGCCAACCAGTATATGGCCCAGATTCCGATCGATGTGCAAAAGGCCATTTTGGGGAATGCGGGCTCAATTGTGAGCTTTAACATTGGAGCTGAGGATGCTCGGATTATCATGAAGGAGTTTGGCGAGGTGTTTACGGACAAGGATTTGGTAAATCTGGAAAATTACCAGATTGCGGTCAGGTTGATGATTGATGCGATGAGCGGGAGGGCATTTGTCGCCAGGACTTTGCCGCTACCCAATAGCAGGAACGAAAATAGGAGCAAAGTAATCAGGGTGAGTAGGGAGAGGTGGGGGAGGTAGGTTAGTAATCTTCGTCAGCGCGATGGTCACCATAATCGTCTGGGGAGAAACCACCAGCTTGTTCGTCTGCACCGCCCTTTCTAAAGTGAAGTCGGGAGGGGCCGGGAGAGGTGTTGATTGTATGGGGAGAGTGACGAGAATCTAGATATTGTTGGAGAGTTTGTTGACTATCGGAATCGAGAAGAAGAGAAGCGGCGAGTAGATAGGTAAGGTTGTATCTGTCATTAACGAGATGTTGAGCGGATTCACGAAGTGTTGCATTGAGGGGCGGTCGTTTTAATCCCCAGCCGATTTGGACGGAAGTAAAGAGTGTAGTTATGACAGGAGCGAGAATATCTTGGCGTGATTGTAATTCTTGGGTGGGGGAGAGATTAGCTGGGAAAGTGAGCGAGGTGATGGGTAAACGATCAACGGTTTTCTTGGCACCGGAGTTAAGAGAGATTAATTGTTCGGCTAGATCATCGGGGTTAGAACTGGAGCGATCAGGATAAATATGTCTCTGCCAATATTGGTGTTGATGTTGCCAGATAGCAGAGGTGAGTGAGTCTTGTTGTAATTTGGATAAATTAAGCTCGGCAAGAAGATCTTTGTTTTCGGCGAGCTGAATAAGAGTGGAGAGATTGAGAGCCAGGAGGGTATTGGAGATTTGTATATATCCCGCTTCTACACCTTTGGTGGTGGTAATGTGACGATCGTAAAAGAAATGAGCCTGAGTAACTTCGGGCCTCCGGAGTAAGTCTAGCATGGAATTATTATAAGCTTGGAGTCAAGAGGGGTGGGGGAGGTAGGGGGTTATTCGGCGGGTGGCGCAGGAGGTTGTTTGCCGTCTTTTTTGGGTTCAAAAGTATTTATATCAGTAGCTATTTCGGGAGGAGTTGTGACTACATCGATGGGATTAGTGTTTTCGATTAGTCCAAGTTGTCTTTGAGCTCTAAAAACTCGTTTAAAAAAACCGCGAATGCCACCTTTTGATTTTCCCTCATGTAAATCAATAACTGCTTGAGTTACTGGATCGATTGGTTGATGTCTTTCTCCCATAGTTTACTCCAAATAGTATTTAACAAAGTCATTATAACTGATTGGTTTGGGTTTGCCAGCGAGTTTGATCGTCAAGTTGGGAAGAACGGATTCGATGGTGAGGCGGAGCTCGCCCTTACGGGTCGGGGCAATCGTCCAGACCTTTTCGTACCCGTTTAGAGCGCGGGTGAGATCATGAAGGAGGTTACCCTGAGGATTACGGGTAAGTCGAAGTTTTAAAAGAGGGTTGGCGGTTTCTTCGACAAAAACAGGTTGGTGGTTCTGGAGTTTGCGGAATACTGCCCACTCAAGGTGACCGGATTCGGTGGTGAGTTTGTGGGTAAAGATTAGGGGTTGATTGGGGTTTTGATTGTAAAGCACTTCTGCACCCTCCAAATAATCGAGGAAAAGTTGGGCGCCGAGGGTAAAGAGACGGTGAAGGAGCAGGGGAGTAGTGTCAGTGGGAAGAATGGGTTCTTGTTGTTGCGCGAGAATGGGGCCGTGATCAATTTTGGCGTCAATTTGCTGGAGAGTGATGCCGGTCACTTTGTCCCCCATGGCGATGGCGTAGGGGACGGGGGCCACGTTACGATATTGGGGCAGGAGAGAGGGGTGGAGGTTGTAGAGTTTTCCCTGGAAAGAGTCGATGAGTTCGGGAGGAAAAAGATGAGGGAAGGAGGCGGATAATCCAAGGGTATCGGGAGTAATTGGTGGGAGAGAAGTCAGATTGGTGCGGTGGGTGATAGCTAGATCAGAGTGGTTTTGAAGATAGTTAAGAACAGTTTGACTATATTGGTCGGAGCCAAAGAAAAATAGAGAGTGCATGGAGATTATTATACTTGTTGTCGCTGATTTTTGGCCATTTGACGGGCGCGACGGTCTAGACTTTGAAAGCTTTGAGCGGGGTTAACGCGGTTGAGGGTCTCTCTTTCTTGTTTTAGCTTTCGGGCAAGGGGGATGGGGTGTGAAGTAGTTTGGCTCATGTCTTCTAGAACAGCGGAGTTGAGGGGAATCAAAAGATAGAGAGTGTCAGAATAATAAGTGATTAAACCATGTTGAAGAGCGAAATCGCGCATACTTTCGGTATTAGTGCGAATATCAAGACCGGTAAAGGCATCTAAACGGTCAAAGCTAGCGAGATAATAACCTTGATTACCATAAATGGCAATTCCTTTGACGGTGATGGGAATGCCGTTGGGGAGATACGCATATAGAGCATTATTTAACTGGGCATCGAGAAGATATCCAGCCGAATGGCTGGTAAGACTGGCGGAGTTGGCTGCTTGCGAAGGTTCGCCGAGAGCGGCAAGACTAGTCAACCATTCGTTTGAGACCGTAAAAGCTCGGGGGAAAGGTTTGTTTTCACCAATTAAATCAATGATCATATTTTTAAGGGTAGAGTTTGAACTGCCGTCTGTAAGTTGAGCGTCAAGAACAGTATTAGGATCACGCAGGAGCCGGGCAAATTTTTTGCGGGAAACACTAAAGCTAACCACACTCTCCTGGTTTTTGGTGCGTCCGGAAATAATGACTTGGCTGCCATCGATCTGGATTTGATCGATAAACATCTCGGGGATGGGGCCTTTTACTTTGATCATGTCCGGGCGATCGATATTTTTTCCGAAGACTGCGAGAATATTGGCCCAAGTATTTTTGAGACAAGAAATATCATCACGGAGATTGGTCAAATCATCGTTGGTTTCACCGGGAAGAGGTGGATTAGCTCTTCGATCGTTGTGATATTCAAGAATATCGGGATCAATAATAACTTCTTTGGGGTTTTGATAACGAAGAGTAACCTTGAGATTGTCGAGCTGAGAAGGGGAAAGAGTGAGTTGGCTGGCATTGGCAAGCGGAATATTTTCGAGTCCGAAGGGATTGATATCCTTAGGCTCAGTGTCGGGTAAAATAGCTGGGTCGGGAGATGTTTCGGCGGGGGCGGAGGAATTAGAAAGAGAGGGATTTAGTCCAACTTGAGCTTCTATTTGGGGAGGAACTAGAGCAAGAGGAAATTCTTTCAGAATTTCTTCAGGAATGGTCAAAAGTGCTCCCCGAGAATATATTTCTTGTTTGGCTTTGGCATCAAGAATAGCTTTACCGGTTAACTCTCCTACCCAAAGTTCTGTTCCGTCTTCAAACTGGAGATATTCTCTTTCAGTTTTACCATCACCCTTTAGGGTATAGGGTAAGATAATTTGGATTTCTCGACCTAAATTATCACTATGAACTGGACGTATTTTGATGAGGTGACCTTGGACAATCATAGTAATAGGATTATTTTGTTCAATTTGGCGATGAATCTGAGCAATTTGTGAATCCGAGAGGATGTGCTGATTAAGATTGCCGTAGGTAGCTTCGAAAATGTTGGCTTTGGAAATGGAGGTTAAAATTAAATAATTGGAGTGAAATAAACTGGCGGTGATTACAGAGGGATTATCGGGGTTATTGATAGCGTCAAAATTAACAACTAGTTCGTTTCCTTCGGCTCCTGGTACAACCTCACAAATTGCTTCGATCCAAGCTTCGTTTGGTTCAACCCCGAGATCCTCAAGAACAGGGGAATATTCACAAGGGGCTGCGGTAATACCTTGAGGATAAATTTCTTCTGGAGGAGCAAAAAGATGGGCTAATTTGTCGATCAAGGGTTTTGCGAAGGCAGGGAAAGAGAAAGGCTGTGTCTCCTCGTGTGATTTGTGTTCTGCGGATGCTTGGACGGGTGAGGCAAGACTAAAAGCTGTGAGTAAAGCAAGAAAACCGGATGACAGTCTATATTTCCAGTTAGGGTTTTCGAGATGATTAAATGTCATATACGTGTTGTGGCTGGACATTATACAGGAAATTGGGGGATAATGATATTATAGGATATAGACGTGTATCCTAATATAGGTCGGTATGGGAGTTATTATTGTGAGCTTGATGAAAGGCAGTTATGCCTTAATAAAGTGAATTTGATCGTCAAGAAGGAGTCGTCCGTGTTGAGCGAGATCAAATGTAGTCTTGATGATGTCGTAACTATCACTGGCTCGGCCAAAGTGATTAAGTACTTGAGGATAACTGGTTATGAGAACAATTGTGTGACGATTTTTGGGGAGACCAAAACTATATAAGGCGTGAGGAGAGGCGGGTTCTGAAATACAGTGATCAGCTACCCTGGTTGCATAGAAAGGTTCGATATTTGGATTGTTTAGTTGTTTAAGTATTTCCCAATCTGATTGACAGCCGGCTAAGATTTTATATCGTAGTTTAATACCAGGAAGAGTAAGAGAAGGCAGAGCTTGTGCGAGGAGAAGTCCATCTGGATGAGTGAGTTCATGGTATTGCCGGGCAAGAATTTGTTCTTGAGTCCAAGCTGACATATCTTTTATCCAATCTTCCTTATTTATTGGAGGTGCTAGGTTGGTATTTGGAGTTTCGGTGAGTACTTCTTGGAGAGCTTGACCCCACAAAGATATACGATCTGGATGGAAATTACAGGTACTGCCGATACAATTCGGAGGATATGGGCATTTTCCTTCGGGGGGATAACAATTACTCATAGATGGCGTGATTTGAAATTAAATAGACATTATTTATTAGGTTTTGGAGGAGGTAGGGTGGGGGTGGGAGTTGGGCGAGGAGGTGGGGACGGCGGATATGATAAGTTTGATCGGCTTGGTGAATGAGAGCTGGATCTTTTTTTCCATCCATTTTGTAACTGTTCAAATCCAGCTGTACCACCTTCGATGATGCTATTTGCGGTACCACCTAGAAGATTTAGAAATCCTCCAATTACTCCGCCAATTACCACTCGGCCAGAATTACCCATTATTTCGATTAGATTTCTTTGAAGGATTTCGGCTTGTAGTTTTTGCTCGGCAAGTTTAACGGCTTGGCGGGTACCAAACCTGTAGAGATCGGTAATTTGCTGATAAGTTTTAAGATCTTCTGGTGAGAAGAAGGAGAGAGTATCTAGTTGAGCAGCGATGCCTGGTTGTAGTGAGGGGAGAGTAATATTGGCGGCATCGGTTACAATCTTAGCAAGAGGAATGTGATTATTCATGAGGTAAAGAAGGGCATTGGTGGCTTGAGAGTCAAAAAGAATGGCTTGTTGCCGATCTAAAAGCTGGGAAAAACGTTGTTCGGTGATTTGTTCAGATCGTAGGATAGCTAGCATCGATTGGCGCGTATTTTTGTTTTGTGCTCTCATAACAGAGTTTTGGATTCTTTTATTATTAGGAAGATTTTGGGGGAAGATTTTTTCGAAAAATTGTGTGATTTCTGGTCCTGTAGCTCCGGTTATAAGGGCAGTCATTCTATCTTCGGTATTAGTTAGTCCGGTGGTGTGGAGGGCAAGTCGAGTGGCTAGATGAGCTGCCTGAAGATGACTAAGGTTAAAATTCCCTTCTCTTCCGTGAGTCTTTTTATCGATAGAGGTCATGAGAGCTAAGGCAGTGAAAATATCGGCTTTGGGTTCGATACCCAGATCAATGGGTTTAATCCCAAATATGTTACTAACAAATTCTATACCACGATATATATCAATTTTTGAGGGTGGTTCTGAGGGTGGTAGGTTGTCAGAGGGTTTTCTATCTGGTGTGATCATATTGTTTTTAAATAAATGACAATAATAGCTACATTTTACCTTACATGTCAAGAGTTATAGGTTATATTAGTCAACAAAATGGGTGGCGTGATGGAAGACTTGATTAGATGTGTATAATATAGGATATGAATTTTCCTGAACTTGTGAGTTCTTATCGTCGTCCTAGATTAAGCCAGGAATTGTGTGAGTTATCATTTGGTCCATATGTTGGAGTGGATGCTGATGGATTACCAGTAATTCCTTGGGTTAGGGGAATTAACAACTCAACTTTGGTTTTGTTACGTGGTTCGTTGGCGAGGGAGGCAATGAAAGTTTTTCAGACCACTATGAGTTGGAGTGGAAATGATGATTTTACTTTGATTGGTTTGAGAAACAACAGTTTTTCTCCTCGAAATATGCGTGGTTATCAGTCAATAATTGGGAATGATGGTGTTTCGATAATTAAGCAACAGTTGCATGAATGGGGAAAAGATTTTCCAATGATTTATGGTTGGGGTTCAACTATTTTGATCGATGATTGGCCGGGGTTAATTGGCTCACTGTATTATCCTAGTGATATTAATTCACAGACTATATATAGTAATTTTGTGTTGGCAATGCGAAGAGCGGCGAAAGAAGGAAGACGAATTTTGGCGTGTGATCCTGAAAATGTAATGACGAATAAGAGGGAGAAATCGACATTATTTGGAACTGTATTTGAGACGGTTGATCAATATAAAGGTTCGATGAGTTACCCTGTGGGTTTGTTTGCGGAGGGAAAGCGGTTGATGATTGTACCAACAACGGATTGAGATTAACGCAAGTTACCACTTAATGACAGAAGAGGGATCTTGGATCGGAACAAATTTGTCTTGGTCACGGTCGAGGAAGTAAAGAGGAAGGTTATTTTTGAGGGTGTAGTCGGTAAAGAGGACACCTTCGAGGTGGTCGTATTCGTGGAGAAAAAGGCGGGCGGGAAAAGAGGAGAGAGTTTTGGTAATTTCGACGCCTCGCTCGTCGATCGCCTGGATTTTGATTTTTTTGGGGCGGGGAACGGGCCCATAAAGCCAGGGGATAGAGAGGCAGCCTTCGAGGGTGGGATGGTCGGGAGTACCCCCCAGAGTAGTTTCTTTGCTAGCGTCCAGAATAACTGGATTAAGGTAGACTTTGAGGCGTTTATCGAGGAACGTGACGAAGCCACGGAGGTTAAGACCAATTTGGGGGAAGGAGAGACCGACTCCCTCGGGGTCATGGGCGTATTGGATGGTATCCATCAGATTATGGATATGCGCACGGATCTCTGGCGTAATCTGCTCAATGGGAGCTGATTTGCGCCGCAAAACTTGATGGGGGACAGTCAGGATAGCTTGATTCATGGCGTATATTGTAACAGAATTAAAGGCAGAGATGAGGAAAAACTTTGGTATTTATTAAAATATACAAATTCCGATTTTCCATTTAGAATGGGAGAATGGCTGCGGATGTTATTACACCGGAAGAGGATAGTGAACTTTTTCAGAAAATGAAAGAGCGAGGGGGGTTACCGAATGATGAATTACTAAGGAGAATTGGAGCATTAGCTAGGTTGTTCATGGAGAGGGGAATGGGAAGAAATGAAGCTACAGAAGAGGCGCGAAAGAGAATGGGATTTTAGGGCAAATATTTGTCGATCTTGTCTTTGAGGAGCGCTGAGTAGGTAGCGAGATTGGCTTTGGCTTGGGTCAAAAGCGGAGTGAGCTTACTGAGTTGTTTGTCTTGTTCATAGAGGAGAGCGAGCGCGTAGTAGGGCTCGGCATAATTGGGTTTGAGGTTAATGGCGTCTTGGAACTGTTGTTCGGCCAAATCTAGTTTTCCGAGGCGGGTGTAAATCAAACCGAGATTGTAGGCTAATTTGGGGTCGGTTGGAGCCAGTTGGCGAGCTGCCAAGAGCTCGTCGGCGGCTTGTTGGTGGTAAGCTGGTTCGGTTAGAGTGAGCGAGAGATAGGCCTTGGCACGGGATTTATAGAAATTAAGATGGTGGGGGTTAAGTTTGCGATTGAGCTCAATTTCGCTGAGAGCCAGATCTTTTTGGTTAAGGGAAGCGTAGGTTTCGGCTAAGAGGCTGTGATAGAGATCTGAGCCGGGGCGAAGACTCACAGCTTGAAGTAAATAGGGGAGAGCAGCAGCACCTTGATTAACATCTTGGTATTTTTTGCCCTGGGCGTAAACGTAGTCGGCGTACCACAGGCGAGCCGGGTAGAGGAGGATGATCGTGAACAAGATGATGGCTGGGCCTCCCAGACTGCTTTGCGTCTGGAGTGTCTCCTTTGAGGCATTTCTCATGTCTCTATTGGAGACTTGAAGTGCACATTTCTCAGGCGCTAACGCGCTTGATGTGCTGAATGCGGCTAATAGAGTTATTAGTAGATATACAGGGATAACAGAAAAGCCAAAAAAATTGGTGACGGCGAAACTAACAATGGCGGCACCCAGGACTGGGTAAAGATTACGTAGTTGGTCATCTTGATCGTGCTGAACTTTTTTGGATGAGGGGACGCGAAGGAGGGAGGTATGGAAAATAGCAAAATGAAAATAAAGGTAGGCGGCGAGACCGAGCAAACCAGTGGTGGCGGCAATGTTTAAGTATTCGTTATGAGCTTTGTTGTAGAGGAAATCCCATTCACTGGTAATATTGTGAGCAAGCGGCCGAGTCCAGTAGTAGGTATAGGCAAAGGTTTCGGGACCGGTCCCTAAGATGGGGTGTTGGGCAATCAGCTTGAGCGCTCCAGTCCAGACTATTTTGCGAATGTCGCCGCTTTCGGTGCCGCCGGAGTCGAGAACGGTGCCAGTTCCTATTGATGTGGTGGGAATATTGGTGTCACGGTTGAGACTAAGACGGGGGGAGTAGGGAGTACCGATGGCGAGAGCAATGAGAATGAGTAAAACGGAGAGACGAATGAAGCGAAACTTGATCTTGGTCCAGGAGAATTGGCGAGTAAGCAAGAAAAAATAGACAGGATAAGAGAGAGCAAAAGCGAGAAAACCGGAACGTGACTTGGTAAATAAGAGAGTAACAAAGAAAAGAGAAAAAAGAAGGTAGTAGGGGGTAATTCGGCTCTTGTTGGAGTCAGTTTGGAAAAGATAGAGGGTTAAAAATAGGTGAGGTAACAAATAGGCAGCCAACCAGTTGGGTTGACCGAGAGTACTAAAGACGCGATTTTGGACGTCCTGGATCCAAAAATTTTTATCAATGCCAAAGTGCTCAAGAACCGCATATAGGCTAATTAAAAAAGCTGTAATTACCGATACTTTAATAAGTTTTTGAGTAGATTTATAGTCCAGCCATTTGAGGGCGGCAAAATAGACGATCGTGTAGCAAATGGTAGTCAAAAGCCCTTGGTGAAAGCGGCTGTAGTAACCCCAAAAACTGGTATAGGGGTGAAGGGAGAAGATGGTAGCAAGAGTTTGGGTCAGGAGAATAGCTAAGATACTGAGAGTTATGGCAGAAGGACGGGAAAAGAGAGTCAGGGGGGACTGCTGAGAGCGGTATAGGTGGTAACCCCAGGCTGCGAGAATAATAAGGGTACCAGACAAAAGAAGAATAAATTTGGGAAATTCGAAGAGTTCGGAATTAATGGTAGTGAAAGTGAGGGGGATAAGAATAATGAGAAGGTAGAGGGTAGTGACAATAATCTTTCGCATAGCAAGTAGTATATCAGCTAAAGAACGGAGTGAAGTAAATGATATTTTTTGATGTATTATGAGAGGGTAAAGTGGCGGGAAAATCCAGATGTGTTATCATGTTAGCCATGCTGAATGCGCTGCTGGGTTTATTTTCGACGGATATGGGGATTGATTTGGGAACAGCCAATACTTTGGTGTTTGTAAAAAATAAAGGAATTTTGATTCGGGAGCCCTCATATGTTGCGCGGCACAAAAAAACGGGAGCAGTCCTGGCGATTGGGAGTGAAGCCAAACTAATGGCTGGGAAAACTCCGGAAGCGATTGAGGCGATTAGACCACTAAGAGACGGGGTGATTGCGGACTATGACGGAGCGGAAGCGATGCTTAATTATTACATTAAACAAGTGCACGAACATTCACACTGGATAGCGAAAGTTCCGCGGCCACGGGTGATTATCGGGATTCCATCAGGAGTAACTGAGGTAGAGAGGAGAGCCGTGTCAGCGGCGGCAGTGCAGGCAGGGGCGAGAGAGGCATACTTGGTCGAAGAACCGATGGCAGCGGCGATTGGAGCGGGTCTGCCAATCGATGAGCCCAGGGGCCAGATGATAGTCGATATTGGAGGAGGGACGACCGAGATTGCGGTATTGTCACTGGGGGGGATAGTGCTAAATAGGTCCCTAAGAATTGCGGGAGATGAACTAACTGAGGCAATTATCCATTTCGCTAGAGTTAAATATGGGATGTTACTAGGAGAAGCCAGTGCTGAAGAAGTGAAAATTACGGTCGGGAGTGCAATAGCGGGTGAAAAAACCAGTGAACTCCAAGCGGTAGTAAGGGGACGGGATATTGGGAGCGGGTTACCCAAATCAACCAAATTTTCTGGAACCGAAATCAGAGAAGCCTTGGCTCCGACTTTGCAGACCATTGTACGGGGGATTATGGATGTACTCGAAGAGACTCCACCTGAATTGGTTTCGGATATTTTGCAAGGCGGAATTACGATGGCGGGTGGGGGGAGTTTGATTAGGGGGATTGATAAGATGGTTTCGGAAGCAACCAGTATGCCGGTGTGGGTGACAGATGAACCCATGAGTGCAGTAGTTAGAGGGTGTGGGAAGCTACTAACCGATGAACAATTACTCAAGAAGGTGAAGGTGGGGGCAAGACTCAGATATTAATATGAAAACGTTGCAGAAATTGAGAGAGAACAGCCAGCAGTGGGAAAAATATTGGAGACGGGAAGAAGTTATTGAAACGATCCGAAGATTTTTTAAAGATAATGGGTTTCACGAAGTGGAAGTACCGCTACTTTTACCCACCGTGAGTACGGAGCCGTTTTTGGAAGTATTCCGGACTGAACTTACGAATGATCAGGGTAAAAAGTGGCCAGCGTTTTTGCCAAGTAGCCCGGAATTTGCCCTAAAAAAACTCCTGTCGGCGGGCAGCGGAAGCATTTTTACCATCACCAAATCATTCCGTAACGGGGAGGGGAGAAGTAGTCGGCACAACCCCGAGTTTACGATCCTCGAATGGTATACAACACCGGGAGATTATTGGACGGTGGCAGGTCAATTTGAACAATTGATGTTACAGATTAACCGGGGTAAGGATAAATTGAGATACCAAGGAAAAGAGTATTCGCTCAAGACTCCCTGGCAAAGACTAAGTGTAGCGGAGGCGTTTACCAAATATGCGGGAGTAGAAGTTGAGAGCATGCTGGACGAAGCTAAGCTGAAGGAAATCGGGAAACAGAAAGGCTACCTAGTGACAGCAAAAACGACCTGGGAAGAGATTTGGAATCAGATTTTCGCGAATGAGATTGAGCCGAAGCTGGGACAGACTGGACCCACAATTTTGTATGATTATCCGACTGCTCAGGCGGCGCTAGCGAAGAAGGCCAAGGATCCTCGATTTGCCGAGCGATGGGAACTTTATTTGGCGGGGATGGAATTGGGAAATTGTTTTTCGGAGTTGACCGATTACCGGGAGCAGGAGACAAGATGTAAGGCCGATTTGGCCGAGCGAAAAAAACTGGGGAAGACCGAGTATCCAATGGATCGAGAGTTTATCGAGGCTTTGAAACTGGGGATGCCTCCAACGGGAGGGATTGCGGTGGGGGTGGATCGGTTGGTAGCCTTATTTACTGATGTATTGGCTGTTTCCGAGACACTATTTTTTCCGGTAGAAGAATTGTTTGACAAACGGAATACAATTTAGATGTGAATACAAAAGGAGAATTCGGAGTTGGTAATGGGAATGATGCTGGTCTAAACACTGATATTGAGTCAAGAGAAACATGGTGGAGATTTCGGTTAGTTGGAGGGATGGTGGGAGGGGCAATCTGTATTATGACTGCGGTAGCAGAAACTTTCAGTATGTTCGAGTGGGCAAGGACATCGCAGGGCGGAGAGAAGGTAGCGCTAAATTTCGCTAATTTAATCTTGGGATATGTGTCGATAGGGATCGCCTCTCATGCGATTGATCATAAGCCATGGATGGATACATAGTTAATATCCTTTCCGGTGTGCGGAATATTTGACGAGTAGGAGATAATGTCGTTATGACGTTGCTTAAGCCTGATGGGGATCCGCAAAACAAGAGATGGGGTGAAGGGTTGCCTGCTTGGGTTTGGAGCGTGGGAATGTTGTTACTGGTGGGGGCTTCTGTTGATGCCGGAATTCAATTTGCGAGTGGTGAGGTTATGGAGGGGTGGAGGGCGGCACTGGATACGGTAGTAGGAATAGCGGGAGTGGTGTTGGCGGCTTCTGCAGATAGAAGTTCGTAGTAGTCTTGTGGAAAATGTGGTACGGATAGGGCAAGACGGAGATGGAGCTATTTGACTAGGTAGATATAATAACGATGTATGAGTGATCCAATCGAAACAAATGAATTAAGCAAAGGTTGTCCTCCTTATTTTGAGGAGATAGAACAGATTTGCCCAAATGGAGAAACGTGGACTTTAAAGGATGTGTTTGAATGGGTTTTGGGTCTATTTGGAGTAAAAGAAGTGGCGGACGAAGAAGATTAGGCGAAGTGCGGAGTATAATTCACAAGTATGACGCAGATTAAAGCTAACCAACTGAAGCGGGATATGTTTGTGCTGTACAAGAACGCGCCGCACATGGTGCTTAAGTGCGAGTTTTATTTTCCTGGCAAGGGAAGCGCGTTTGCTAGAACACGGCTCAAGAATGTCAAAACAGGCAATGTGTATGATTACACCTACAAATCGAGCGAGAGCGTGGAAGTAGTCGAGGTTGAGACCACGGAATTACAATACTTGTACCAGGATGGAACGACTTATCATTTTATGAATCCGCAGACGTTTGAACAGCACGAAGTGGCGGAGTGGGTATTTGACGGGAAGGAGAAATTTTTACTTCCGGAAGCGAAAATGTTCTTTCACTCTTACGAAGGGGAGATTATTGGAGTGAGATTCCCGCCCAAGGTGACGGTGAAAGTGATAGAGGCGGCGAGTGCGGTCGCCGGAAACAGTGTCAACGCGCCGAAAAAGACAGTAAAAATAGAGAATGGGGTCGAGGTATTGGTGCCGCTATTTGTGAAACAGGGAGAGACGATTATTGTGGATACCACTACCGGTGAGTATGTGAGTCGAGCTTAGCGTTCGGCAGTAATGGTCAACCAGATATCAGAGGTAGAATCACATTTAGTCGGCTGAGCTTGAAGTTTGAGGTAGGTGAGGCCGGTTACTTTGACGAGTTCGCCGCTTCCTGATATTTCACGTTGAGAGAGGATTTCTTCGCCGTTACTTTTCCAGGCTGTAATGGCGGCCTTGTAGCCATCCTTGAGAGAGTAGCGGAGGGTTAGAGGGCCTGTTATATCTTTGACTTCGGTTGTGTAGGATTTACATTCGTTAGTTTTGATCAGAGTCAAAAGCAAATGGGAAGTAGTCGTAGTAGTGGTTGTAGTTTTTACAGTAGTTTGGCCTTTGACTAAACCACCTTTGGTGGTGGGAAGAGTCGAGGGGGTGGGAGCAACTGAGGCTGAAGCCGAAGGAGTAGGAGAGGAAGTCACAAAACCAGCGGGAGTCGGGGTGGGAGTAACTGGAGCAAGGTAGCGAGAAACGAGGTTAGCGGCGCCACGGAAACCCGCGTAGCCAACCAAGCCGAGAACGATAATAATGAAGAGACCAGTTATAAATTGTTTCATGGCCTATATTATACGCCACGAAGTCAAATTATCGGATCGCTGATCTTGGTTCGGAGTACTTTGCACAAAAAACCACCCATAAATTTCTGGTGAAATTTTGGATTACGTGCTCGGCTACCCGCCTGCGCAAGTTTTTTTGGTAGCAAAATACCCCTGCACCAAGTTGTTAGTTTTCAGTTGATTTACATTAAGTAATCTGACATAGTGAAGATATGCAGAGTTTTTGGCAAAAGAACTGGAAAAGTTTGGTGATTTTGGGAGGGTTATTGGCTTCGTTACCATTGACAGTGCCGCTGGCTCAAAAAGCCTGGAAAGTCATGACCGGAGCCAGTTATCAGGCGGCAGCAATTGTGGTAGATGTATCACAGGCTGGAGCACCGGTGAATCGAATTTGGGACGGGGTGGCTCAGGGGTTTGAGAAGTTGCCAGATCAGGATTTTCGCTTAAGCCCAGTGGCCGGACTACTTAAGGGTGTCAATGTGCGTTATGTCCGAATTGATCATGTTTACGACGGTTATGACGTAGTATCACGAGCGGATGGAGGGTTAATGTATGACTGGAGTAAGTTGGACGCTTTGGTAGGTGATATTCTTTCGGCGGGAGCAATCCCATTTTTCTCAATTTCCTATATGCCAAGTGCGATTAGCAAGAGTGATATTTTGGACGAACCCACTGATTGGGGAGAGTGGGGAGCAGTGGTTTCCGCCTTGGTTGGGCATTACTCCCGGGATTATCGAGGGGGTCTCTCGAATGTGATTTATGAAGTGTGGAATGAGCCAGACTTGTTTGGAGGATGGAAGATGAACAGGGGGAAGAACTACACCACCTTGTACTCGGTGGCTTCCCGAGCCGCCAATGGAGTAAACAGCGCCAAAACATTCAAGATCGGAGGACCAGCCACGACAGGGTTTTATACGGCGTGGGTGAATGGGTTTTATGAAAAATTGGATAGTAGTGTCCGAATCGATTTCTTTTCGTGGCATCGGTATAGCGCGAGCGTGGATGATTTTGTCGAAGATGCCGAGACAGCCAAAAAATTAATGGAGCGGCAAATTGCCCGGTCCCAATATTTGTATATTACCGAGTGGGGAGTTAACCCGGAGAGAGGGAGTGCGTATGATGGCAGGTGGGCGGCCGCGCATTATTTGGCGGTGAATACGGCACTTTCTAAAACGGCGATTGATCTAGCTTTGGCTTTTGAAGTTTTGGATGGAGCACCCGGAGATGAACAGTACCACGGGGGGTGGGGGATGCTGACGAACCCTAAGTATGGAGCGGTGGCCAAGAAACCGCGGTTTGCTGCATGGGAAATGATTACCAAACTGACAGGTAACCAGTTGCCCTTGGTTGGAGAGGGGAGTTATGTGAGTGCTTTGGCGGCCAAAGACCCAGCAGGGGTGGCCAGAGTACTTTTGGTAAATTACGATGAGCGAGGTCAGCATACCGAACTAGTACCGGTCACCGTGACGGGACTGATGGAGGGGACATATGCGGTTACCGAAAAGTATTTGTCGGGAAGAAGTTTGACTACAGATGTGGTTCCGATATCGGGGAATATCCGCAGGGAGGTTTCCCTCTCGGCAAGCGAAGCGGTACTTTTGACTTACGTGAAGCAATAATTAGCGACCTAGGTTATACTTACGGGCATGCAAGTTTCATCACAGGATAGTGAATTGGCTAGGGTATTGCTTGCGCATTCGCTCAAGATTAAACCCAAGGAGAAAGTTTTGATCAGTGTGGCGGAATTGGGTCTGCCTCTCGGGAAAGCAGTTTACCAAGAAACGCTGAAGTTGGGAGCGTACCCATTATTGGATGTAAACGTCAACGGGATGGAATATCCATATTATCAGTTAGCGAATCAATGGCAACTTAGTTATGTGCCAAGCAAGGTGGTTAAAGCCAAAATCGAGTGGGCAGACGCGTTTGTGCGAATTGTGGCTGAGGATAATTTGCGGGAATTAGCACAAATTGATTCACAAAAAATTGCTGACAGATCCAAGTTAGTGCGGCCCCTGTGGGATCCAGTGATCGATAGCGACCGCTGGGTATTGACTTGGTACCCGACCAGTGCCATGGCGCAGGAGGCTGGAGTGAGTACGGACTGGCTACGGGAGTTTTATTTTGGGGCTTGCTTGGTGGATTACGCCCAAATGGGACGCAAGTTGAAAAGTTTGGAAAAGTTGATGGATCGGGGTAAGCTCGTTCATATTGTGGGACAGATGACTGATTTGCGCGTGCAGATCGGGGGGAGATTGGCTCAGGCTTGTGCGGGAGAGCGGAATATTCCCGA